>Ga0209589_1001221_pt1 | contig 41548 bp, 16 predicted proteins | sample CowpeawhiteBW_FD_187525 | JGI IMG/M metagenome (GOLD analysis project Ga0209589, IMG submission 187525) | Root nodule microbial communities of legume samples collected from California USA - Cow pea white BW (SPAdes) (version 2) | ecosystem: Host-associated > Plants > Roots > Nodule | place: USA...
TTTTCTGAAATTTCTTTTTTTTTTTTCCTTTTTTTTTTTCTTTTTTTCTCCCTTGTCTTTCTCTTGATGGGTAACAAGTGGTTAACTTGTAGTTGCAAAGATACAGGATCTGAAAAAGTGGAGGATTGTGATACAGAAGATTTGGGAGGGGTAGTCGGCAAATAGGAACTGTTGAAGGGCGTGGAGGACAAAAGTGTGAACTTGAAAATGAAACCCAATATGTGGCTTCACTCATAGTAGAATAATGTGATAGTGATACAAACAAAAATTCATCACTGGGGAGCATATTTTATGGACTATATTAACTTGCCCCACAAACACTAATAATCACATTTATTTAACTTCAAAAAAATGGACACAAGTTCATCACTTCTTTCTTCGGATTTTTCTTATTATTGAAGAAGAAATTCGATACAATATTGTAAGTTGTTTTCTTTTTATATATGGTTAAATATATTTTTGATTCCTTAATTTTCAGTGAATTTTGAAATTTGTTTATTTCGAAATATTAGATCAATTTAGTCATTCATTTTTCGAAATACGTAAATTTAATTCTTTTAATCCAATTTTGTTAGGTTTATTGGATGTTTCATAAGCATTTCAGAATTGTATTTGAGTTGTTTATACGGTTTGACACATTTTTGCTTTAATGTTAAGTCAAATACTATTATGAAACGCGTTTGAAATATAAAATAAACTTAACAAAATTTGATTAAAATGACTAAATCCACGTATTTCGAAAAATGAAGGACTAAATTGGTCCAAATTTTCGAAATATACTAATTTCAAAATTTACTGAAAATTAAGGGAGCAAAAATATATTTAACCATTTTATATATTACTCAACATTTTTATTTCTAGTGAATAATATTTTTTAACTAATTATATTTTATACTTAATGAATATTTATGTAAATAAAAACATATTAATATTTATTTCCTCTATTTAACCTCGATCATTTGATATTTGTGAACACATCAAAATATGAAATAACTATTAATTTTTTTATATGTATTAATTACCAGAAAATTTGATTAATTATAATTAATGTGTATGGCTAATAGGGAATTGAATAGGATTTAAAATTAATATAAGAGTGGAGAATATATTCAAAATATCATATTCGTATTCTCCTAAGAGAATAAAATTACGAATTAAAAAATATTAGCGGTTTTCAATTTGAAAGAAGTTTTGTTTTCAATTACTACGTTTCGTACATAGCACATCCACACAAATCCCGATACTAAAGACTCATTGTGATATTTTACTTTAATAATTTTGATCTATTAGTTTTAATTCATTTATTTTAGAATAAAAATTAAGGCATATATATTTATATATATGTCAAATGTTAGTAAATGATTTTTACTATTGGTGCATATATTAGAGATGTCAAATAGTTAATTGAAATAAAAAATATTGTTAATATTTATATCCATATATTCATATTTAACATTTACAAAATTGTTTTTTTTTTCCATTTCTATTGGGAAACTAGGTATATTCCTACCCGTTATTTTACTATTTTAAATATTAATTGAATATTTTTTAATAAAAAAATCATGATATTATTAAATATTAAATATTTAATATTTAATATCAAAATATTAAACATTGTTTCAATTAAATATTAATAAATACATTATAATTATATAAATATATCAAATAACAATTAGATAATGGTAAAACAATTATAAAAAATAAGAATGATCGAATGTATTTCTTGTATGCCTTAGTCATTAAATTTGCATAGAAACTTTGTTGGACACAATTTTTTCGCATAATGAATGAAAATATGATTAAAGAGTTTGATGAAAAGTTATTTTTACCCATTTTCACGTACTGAAAATTATACCAAAAGTGTCCATTAATGCCTTTAAAATAATTGAAGTGAATTAATTTTTGCGTATGCCCCGTGTTTTCAGGTATTCTGCAAAAACACATGGCTGTCCAACTCAATTTTAATACCCTTTTTTTCTGCAATTCCATTTATGTCTACTTCTAAAAAATTCAACATTTATGGTTCTTTTTTTAGTGTTTCAGTAAAAATATTATGCCATTATCAATTTATATTATTATTATTATAAACAACTTATCACTAATAAAAAGAAATCTTTTATGTATAGTGTGTTTTGTTTTTTCTTGTTTGATTCAAGGTAGACGTAGTAACGGTAGTCATAAATTTACGTCTGATTTAAAGTGGAACGTGAATTTATTTCTGACCCAAGAAAATAAACATAAAGTTACATATAGTAAACTTTAACCAGACGTAAAATTTAAAAAATAAAAATTATACATAAAAATTTCTATCTGACACTATATATCATACGTAAAATTACATCTAATAGATATAAATTTATGTCTATTAGTATACCGTCATACATAAATTTACGTATATTAATTTATTTATCAGTGTCGATAACACACAAAACTATGACACACCATTCTTACTCTGTCTACATGATTTAAATTTCCCTACGTATTAGAAAAGAACAATATAAGAATTAAATAATGACTAATTAGAATTAAACAATAAATAGTGAATCATCTCGGAAAGTGATTTGAAGGTGTAACTATTGTAAAGGTAAAACGAAGACTAAATAAAACATCAAATTTTATAAAACTTAAAAGACTAAAATTATATATATATATATATATATATATATATATATATATATATATATATATATATATATATATATATCAACAATAACTAATATAGTTTACTATTTTTAAAAATTATGATGTCAAGATTCATAACTTTAAGAAATCGTGCTTTCTCAGTGTGGTATGGCCTAACAAAATAATCCCTAATAAAAAATAATGGTTTTCAAATTCCTAATTTCTTTTTTCATTTAGTTGAAGAAAATTAGAATCATAAGATTATATAAACATGTTTTCAATAAAAGTATTATAATTGACGAGTAAGTATTCAAATAAAATTATTTTTTGAATTTTGTTATTTGAGTTAGTTTTGAAGATTTTATATAGAAATGTAAAAATGGGTCCAATTCATAAGTCAACCGAGCTCATTACAAGTTCGAATTGGATTAGATCGAAAAATATTTATATTTTAAAAAATGAGTTAACCTGACTTATTTAACCCACAGGTTAAATGAGTTCGAGTTAGAGTGAAAGTGGATTGACCCATAATCCACCGGTAACAACACTATTAAATTTTTGTTACAATTTTAATCTTTTTTTTATTATTCTAATTATTTACTACTTTTAATTATATAGATTTATTATTTAATATTTTTAAATATTACAAATGTTGTTGAATAATATCACAATTTTGTACAAGAAATAAAAAAAAGTTGATGATGAAGAACACTAAATAGTATTTTTTTGGCGCATTTCCAGTTTCGGCCTTCTAGAGTTTATTTAAAAATATTTTTCCTTACCCATAAGTAAGAAAATTTTCATGCTTATATACTAGCATTTGTCGTAAATATTTGTGGTACAACTCTTTACTATATATAGTATTTTATGTAGAAAGCTAACACTAAAGTTTTTCTACATATAAAACACTTAGCCACTTCTAAAATTTTTTAGTCATATTCAAACCACTCAATTATTTATAAGTTGTTCATTTATTATTAAATATCTAAATAATTAATATCATTGATATTACCTTTACAAATAAATAGCTAAATAATTAAAATTTTAATATTTATGTTTTCATTCCTTTTGACTGAAAAGGAAAAAAAAAAAAACACCACCAAGTTCATTTGAATTTTCATCTAATTTTGTTTTCGATGAAAAGTTATGGCATTGAAACTCTGTAGATATAGTGAATTGAATTTAAGTTTATTTCGAGAAGTTATTCAACACCAATTTCTATAGGATACATATTTAACTTTTGTTTAATTTAAAATAAAATTAATGGCCCTCGATTTATGTATACTTATTGACCATGAATTTTGTGTTTGTCTATAAACATAATCTTACAATGTGCATTTAAGGGAAGATATAATTCTTCTTCTAGAGATCTTTTATCCTTTTTGGTAGATTTTTTCCACATATATACTATTAAATTCAATTTTAAGATAAGTTTCACATAAAATTATATAATTTAAGAATAATCAAACAAATTACAAATAAAGTGAAAGAAGGAGATACATGACAACATTTGAAAAATATAAAGAAAAACAATTAAAGTGTATATAATATATAAATATATAAAATTAATAAAGAAATTGAAAATAGTGAATTTTGTAAGCTTCCCAGAACTAAAATTTGTGAATTTACACAACCTTATTACATAGTAAAAAAAAATATTAATTATACAAATTTTATCTAAAACCATTGTTAATAACTTTGTCGATAGTTTCTGTATCTCTTTAATCCTCACTGTCGATAGCTTTTGTCTTTATATATCTTAAACAGTTGATTTTTTTCTTTCTTGTCTTCATATTCTTTGAATCATTACTTTTATTTTTTTTCCACCCTCTTATCATGGTGAGACATTATTATTGAATCAAAATAATGTCAAAGTTAACTTTGTTATATTAATATAATTATTGGACAAATGGTGAATTGTTTGCAAAATATTTTATTCACCTCACAAACATTACTAGAAAAAAATTATTTAACCACCGAAAAAAAGTAATCACAAATTGTAACTGAAATAACTACCTATTTACATCGGTCTTAAATTAATTACCGAAACAACAACCAAATGACTTATTGTTGATATTAGCAGTGATTAAAATAGTAATCAAAAATATTAATGACAAACATTCAGTTACTAAATCAGTGACCGTAAAAAATGAAATAAATTATTTGTCTTAACTATCCAAATAGTCATCAAATTAAGTAATTTATTAGCGACCAATGTTGTTGCGGTGGCTAAATAACAACCGAATGTGTTTCTGTAACTAAATATGAATCAACTTTTCACTTACACAAATTTTAATATTTTGGTAAGGACCAAAATATATTTCGATAACTAAATTATTTTAAATGTTTACCTCCACTGTTTTCGGCTTAACCCAAAATTAAATGATTTTGAGTTTGCCTCCAAATCTCATTTCATATCACAATTGTTCCAAATTTCATTTCGTAATCGTCATTTAAGGACAAATGGTGGATTGTTTGAAAAATATTTTATTTGACTCACAAATAATATAACCGTCATTTAAATCTTCTCATAGGAATACAAATATACAAATTCCTAGGTTTCTGTAATCACTTGAACATAACCTATATTATTCATTCATAAAATTCTCTTAAATTCAAAATTCTGTTCAATTCAAAATTCATGCTCCATTTTTCGAGGGCACTCGTGCAACTTAATGTATTAAAATATACTTAGAGGAACTTAAATATTCTTTGCAGAAAAAGTGAGAGAAGACTAAAAAATGTTTTTTGACCTATTATTTAATGTTTCCAATGCCAAGAAGAAGAATTAATGTGTTCTTAGACCTTGGGGTTTTCATCTAGTAAATAAAACCAAGTCATTGCACGTTCCACACCATTCCCCAAACATTCAAAGAAAAAACGTACAAGAAAAATAAACATAGATCCTATCACTTCTGTCTGTTAGTAAAAATATAGTATAAACATTCATCATAGCAAGAAAGATCAGTGAATCAATGTCATAAACTAAAAAAAAGTATTAAATAAATCTTTATAGTATGTATATTATTATATTTTTAATATATTTTCAAACTTAAACTTCATTTCTTTATTTTAATATTATTTTAATATTTTTTAATTTAATAAAATGGTTTTTTATGTAAAAAATATACTTTAAGTACAAAATAATCGATTTATAAGATAAAATTTATATCATATTTACATTTTAAATTAGTCTTATTGCTGATTAATATGAAATTTCAAAATTTCAAGTTAATATTAAATCAGGAACATATCAAATAATATTAATAATTCAAATACTAATTTGACACATATTTTTAACATATTTAAATTAAAAAATTATATTTATTCATTCTCAAAATTTAATATCTAAAATATATCGAGGTTTAAATCATATACGGTAACAATTTCAAATTTAATGATAGAATCGCTCGAACACTCTATATCTATGAAATATTGTCTGTCTGTTTTAATGGTTTTCTATTGTATATAAAAACTGAAAAAACTATAAAAAATATGTAACTTTACTTTTTAGTAAAACATAAATTCAGAAAAAATGAAAATAATTAATTTCACCGATACAATAAATACAGATAGACATCACCTTCACGCATGCAGATGCAATGATATTTGACACACACGTATATATAAGATATAAATACATGCTGACCGAGTTAAATCATTTATTTATTTTTTATTTTTTCTTAAAGTGGTAATTAGTCAACAGTAACATCATCTGCATAAAAAAAAAAGGACAGAAGTGTCTTGAGCATCATAGTGAGCCGAAAATGTTGGTTCTGTGGCAAGATGCTATATTCTCGCTGTTATATCATCCATGTTCCTCTCACTTCTTCACTAATTGCTGACCCCACCACCATCACCACTTTTTACTTCAAATATAAATATATATATACTTTTCCAAAATTATTTGGAACAATTCACGTATAATTATCTTAAATACTTCAAATTCAAATTTAAAATTATTTGGAACAATGCACAGATATGAACAGGAAATACAGGAAATGGAAACACATAATCAGTAACATTCATTTACATGATCTGCTACAATGTTAAGGTTTTTTTGACAAAACCATGATGTTTGTTTGTTTGTTATGCAGAGATTTAGAAGCATCATGATCCTTGTTATCCAAACATTAAGAAAAAAATATAGCATGAATATATAACAAAATTTTATTGTCTGCATTCTCTATGCAGTTTAAGAGAGTGAAAGTGATGTGTCAATGGAGGAAACTGCAAGACTGCACAAGACTCTTTGTATAATAAAATGGGCATTATGTGTGTGTGGGATGTTATTATTTATTTTTGTTATAATTTATTATATGTAATTCTGAAAGTTTGATTGAAATTTGGTACAGTGAAGTTGACAGAAGATGAAGCCATGCATGGGGATAAGAACAGAATCATGATTGGAACTCACTGTTCACATGCACATACAACGTCATAATTCTCATGTCAGTACATAATTGCTTCACAATTTCCAGCTGCTGCTAGCTCTTCACTCTTCAGTACTTGAGGGAGAGACACAATCATAGTCCACTTTCACTTTTTCTTTTTCTGGTAAAATTGTATGGTATAAAACAATATGGTAAAAATATAAAATTAAATTTTTTTTAATATATTTTTTATTTTTTAAATTTTAGTAAATTTTGAAATTAGTCTATTTTAAAATTTTAAATTAATTTAATTTTTTATTTTTCATAAATTTAGTTTTTTCAATAAAATTTTATTAAATTTATTTGATATTTCATACGTATTTTAGTATTTTAGAATTATTAAATAAATCTTGAAATGTGCTTGAAATGTCAAATAAATTTAATAAAATTTGATTAAAATGACTAAATCCACGTATTTTAAAAGATGAAAGACTAAATTGGTCCAAAATTTCATAAATGGACTAATTTCAAAATTTACTAAAATTTTATTAGGTTTATTTGATGTTTCATACGCATCTCAGGATTATCAAATAAATCTTGAAATATACTTGAAATGTCAAATAAATTTAACAAAATTTGATTAAAATGACAAAAACCGCGTATTTTAAAAAAGTAAAATTAGTCTAAAATTTTAAAATGAATTAATTTTAAAATTTATAAAAAGTTAAGGAAAAAAAATATTTACTTTTTTTTTCATTAGCTTTAACATAATGTTTTGTTGTACTTTGTCTGTGTTCTGATAAATGTTTTTGCAGAATTGTTTGATGAAGGCACTACACAGTAAAGCTTGAAAGAAGTTTGAATAATGGTGTTAAGCTTCTCCATGATTAAATTTGTCAAGGTTTCATCTATGAAAAGAAAACAAAAATGAAAAAAGTAACAATTTTTATTTTTTTTCTTGCATCGAGGAGTACACAGAGTGAGAACAGTTGTTTTTGTGCCTGCAGACAAAATGGTTACCGCATGTAACTGTATAAACTTCAGTTTGGGTCCCAAATATCCTATTGCACAATAAACTTTCTACTGAACTGTCAAATCACATGCAATTTTCACATCAAAGATTTCTGAATACCTACCGTTTTTAATTTTTATACTGTCCTTATATTATAGATTAAAATATATTTAATTATATATTTTCTTTTTAACAAAACAAATATTTCAAGGATTTCTTAAAATTTAGACATGTCTAACATTCCTACTCATAAATTTTTTGTTTTCTGCCTCTTAATTTATGGTTTTTACAATATGTAGCTAACAAAAATTACAAAGATCAAAGTTAAAATAATAACAAAATACAAAGACCAAAATTAAAAATTACTATCTAAAATATACTCAAGCCTTATAATACTTGCACTTTCTTTCATAACTAAATGAACAAAATGGCCAAAACACACTGATAAACATAGGTCATGTTTAGATTTTGACATTAATATGTTATAGTTCATTTTCTAACTAATTGTTTTAAATGTTTGTAAATTCAATTACAAGTATAAGTTCTATATTCATTAAAAATAAAAAAGTTAAAGCAATATATAAAAAATGTTGTATAAAATCATTAGAAGAAAATATGGGATTATTACTGTCAATTAAAACACACCCAAACTGAAAATATTACTGAAAAAATGTATCACTTTTATTAAGAATATAACGTGAAAATTCTAAAACTGAATAAAAAAATTCAAATATTGTCTAAAAATAATCAATGTAAAAATTTGTACAGCACATAGAATATTTTTACATGTTTTTTGACCTCATTCACATCTTCCAAAATTTTAGTATAAGAAAATTCAAATTCAAATTCAAGTTTTAAATTGTCTTTTAACTGAAACAAAAGATATTATGAAATTAGAGTGCATTATACAACCACTAATATCCACTCTCTAACTTATACTAGGCGATTCACGTAAAACTTTATAAGAAATATTATTTTTACCATCCTAACAAATATTAACACTATAACGCATCCATTGTTCATTTATTTACAACTCACATCCTAAACGAATGACGATGTCAATCTCTTAAACAAATTAAATATTTGACGATGTTATGTTTTCGGAGTGAAATTTTTTACACACCCATCACAAATGCATAGAAAAAAATGAAGTGAAAGAAACAAGTCTCTAAATGACAAAGCTTGTGAGTGCATGGTTCCCCATTCTTTAGACTGAATTGGACAATGAATTAAGATATGAGAATGCAGTTAGAAGACTCATTTTCTCAGGTGTATATTAAGGTACAAGTGTAAGGTAAGAAAAAGAAGAGTACAAATCCAAGCATTGCTCTCATAGAATCGTGTAACCTTGTACAATGACGAGGTTGTGTGGTTAACCTTCTCCGGCAAGCTTTGTCACTCAAAAACTCAAGGCCTGCAATTCTGGCAAGTCATAGAAAAAAATAAATAAATAAAATTATTTCCCAATTTTGTTATGAGAAAAATTGAATACAAAGAATCAGTGACTGATTTTACACACAGTGGGGGTCCGGGAGCCATTACAGTGATTGATTGATGCAAAAACTTGATTTTGAAATTGCTTCAATAAGGCCAATCAAGAACACCACCTTGTGAATGCTATAGATGGAATCATTTTCCAATCAAAAATGTATGTATGTATGTAAATAATATTACTTCAATTATAATCATGTGCAAAAAATAAATAGATCACATTTCTTTTAATAATCTTTCAGCGTTGAAAGAAGTGTTTGTAGATCTTGATTGAAAATTTTGGATCAACCAAAAAATTGAAATAAAAGTTTTGAAAAAGTCAAAGTATATATAATTTAAATAAATATCTCATATTACTTGAAAGTAATTCCACTTTTTAATATTTTTAATCAAGGTTTAAATTTTTAATTACCATCGTAATTGTAATAAGAGAAAGGATACTATATTATTTGTAACCTCCTAAAAAGTAATTATATTATAATATTAGTTATGTAAATATAAATATAAGAAGTTATATTACAATATACACTATTAAAAAAATTCATATTTCCTGTTAATTTTGTTTTTAATTTTTTTTGTAGAAAAATATTTATAAATTTTGTTATGAAAAAAATTTGCAGAAAATTGCTGCCAATTTTTTGCAAAATATTTTGTATAAAATACTTTTCGCAATAAATTTTATAAGAAATACTTGCGAATTTTATAATTTTGTAAAAAATAATTATCCACGAAGGAATTACCTATCCATTAAAATTTTTAGAAAAAATAACAGGAAAAAGTCTTTTCTTACAAATTTTTTTAACAAATTTGTAAAAAAAAATTCATATAATATGAGAATTTTTTGTAGTTATATATCAAGAATGAACTTTATGATCTAAAAGTATATAGAATTAAAAAAAATTAAAAATATAAAAAAATTATACTTCTATTCCTATATGTAAAATCTTTTTCCGTTTGCAACATTAGTTTCATTAGTTTCTTGGGTATCATGTATGATTATAACATTAATACAACACACATGAGATGAGCTAATTTTTCAAACACATGTATTAATATCACCATACATTCTCACTTTTGATAACAATTTAATTATTCATTTTCAATCCAAAGAGTCGTGATAACAACAAATTACAACTTATTCATAACTCACAAACATAAATTATAAACTACATCTCCTATTAAATTTGTATAATTTATCTTATTAAAGATTAACATCTGGTCCATCAAAAGCATCACTTTCTATGTTAGGTGGTTTCTTTACAAAATCTGATACAATAGTCTTTCTCGATTTCTCATCATTTGATACCTATTGAAAACCTAAGTGATTAGTCTATGTCACAATAGGTAGAGATGAGAAAGCATGAGCAACTTATAAGGAAGAAAACTCATCTACATATTGTCCTAATGTTTTAGGTTGGAAATGATATCAATTTCTTATGTGTGAACTAGGCTCATGTCCTATTGATATTGTACTCCTTAATGATCTTCCCTCGAAAAATCCATTAGTGTTATTAGAGTTAGGTGTCTTAGTGACTAACTTAGACATATATAATAAGGATGGAGAATCTTAGATGTAGGGATTCCTTGTATCAAAAGTCTTCTATCATGGGTTTCAGTCAAATAAAAAGGTCACCATTGCGGTATTCGTAGTTGAAAATGCTTTCGTTCGAAGGAGAGTGTATCAATTTAGAAGGATTCACCCTTAAGGAAAAGATTGTTGAGAATTAAGGTGTGAGTAATGAGAAAGTTGAGCACTTTATAAAGAAGAAGACTTGCCTTAAGGTTTGGGTTAGAGATGGTTTTAATCCCTTATGTGTGGGTTGAAATTATGTCTTATGATGTTGTATCTTTTTGGTGATGCTGCCTCAAAAAAACTCATCAATATTATCACTTGAATAATAGCAGTTCTAGAAGAGATTATTGGTTCAACCTCTTTCTTGCTTTGACATCTAAACCAACATTTGAACATCATAAACATTTGGTGGTGGTGGTGGTGACAGTGGTGAATGGTCATGAAATGGAGAATGAGATTAAGTTGAACAAATTTAATTAAAATATGGACTTATTTGAACAAAACACAATGAGTCAAATGTGATTTAACGTCATGTGAAAAGTGTCACGTTATTAATTTAAATGACGTTAACGAAAAATGATGAAATTGAACATAATTTAACACCTTAAAGACCAAATTAAACGCGAAAAAAATCAAAAGTATTTTAAACTTTAATTCTAATAATACTATTTCACCAAATTTAAAATGGGAATATAATAAAAGAAAAAGTAACTTTGGATTTGATTGTTTTTTGATGGTATAAGATTTGATGACACCAACTAAAAGTGTAATTTAATTTTACATAAAATTGTTGAAAGAAAAGAGAGTGTGAAATGAACTTAAATAGGAAATTAACATGAGATGAATGAGCATGAAAGAGAAGAAGGGGTTTAGTTGGAAAGTGTGATGGGATCCAGAATGATTGTGAAGAAGGAATATGAGAAGTCGAAATTAAAGACAAGAGTTTGTGGGAAACGTGTAGAAGTTGTATGGTGAGTCCCAAAGGTGAAAGCAGAAGGAAGAGATAAATGCATATCTGTTGTTGAAGAGAAAATGGACCTTCAAAATATAGCAGAATAGCACAGAGATGATAGAGACATTTTTCATGCAATTCAAAGCCATTTTGTTATCACACAACAAACTAACCCTTGTTACGTACAACACATGTAAAACCTATATCAGGATCTTTGCACCGTTACCTACGTTTTATAGATGTAATTTTATTTAGGGAGATACAACACTAATGAGACCTGAGTCCAATTATATAAGATATTGATATCATTCTTAACCCAAAACTTTAAGACAATGAATTTATGAATCTTTATTTTTATATAATGTGAGTTCTATTCTACTTTCTCATTTCTAATCAATGTGGGACTTAAATTCACACCTGAATTTTTAATATATACCACACCATTTCAAAATCAATATAAATAAGGAATTCTCTTATTTATATAATAGTATATGTAGAAGTAGATAAAACATCCGTTACTTTAATTACTAGTTTTTATATTAAATTCAAAAAATTCAAATTTTTGAGATAATATATTAAAATCATTATTGTTGGCTATATTAAATCTCTTCTTATCTTTCTATCATCGGACTATATGTAATATTTAATATTATAAAATTTATGTTTGTGATGTCAAATTATAAAACTGAAATGTGTTATATATAAATCACCTTTACTTCATGAAGTAGTTTTTTAAATTGGATAGACCTTATTTTTAACCAGATAAATAAATACTTTTCTCTCAACACAATATTCTTTTTTTCTAAATAATCATTTCCAAACTCTCACTATCTGTTACAGGCACTCTTACTGCAGGGGTGAATGTAATCTCTTCGCAGTAAAAAAATTTAAGAGGAAGAAGATAATATGCAAACGAATAATGATTTATTCACTATTAAAAAAATTCATATTTCCTATCAATTTTGTTTTGAATTTTTTTTTAAAAGTACTTGTTATGAAAAAAAATTACAAGAAATTGGGTCAATTTTTTTACAAAATATTTTGTATAAAACACTTTTCGCAACAAATTTTGTAAGAAATACTTACGAATTTTATAATTTTGCAGGAAATAATTACTCACGAAAGAATTATTTACCAATTAAAATTCTTAAAAAAGTAGCAAGAAAAAGTCTTTCTTACAAATTTTTTTAACAAATTTACAAGAAAATTCTCATATAATATAAGAATTTTTAGTAGTGATTATTCTTCTATATGATATATATTTTTTGTAAATATATATATATATGAATTTAAAGTCAAGGCATGGCATAAAAATTCCTCAAGTGGCGTAAAGTTATTACACCTCAATACCTAAAGATAAATGGCATATCCCGGAAATCTAGTGAGAAATTGACTTTAAATTTTGAAGTCTTAACTCTTAAGAACAATGCACTTGGAGGCAATGGGCCACACATTCCCTCCTATATATTTTTTTTAATCAAACTTATTTATTCTCAACCAAAAACCAGAGGTTAATAAACATAGATATTATCGAACTTATTATAGTTTTGTTTTTGCGAATAAAGTTTGTGTTCATGAGAATTGTGAGTAATATGATATTCGTTTTGCTGATAAAGAAAGTGGCAACAAGAACCTTATCCATTGATTTTTTTGCAGAAAGCAAATCCTTGATGTCATTAATTGGTGAAGAATTATTCGATGACAAAATTCTAAGACGACCCTTTGAAGTTGGAGTCCAAATGAAGAACCACAAAGCCTTCAAGAGGGGAAAGTACTGAAACATCACTCATATTCCTTCTTTCACAGCTTTTTTTTTTTCATGGTTTTAGATTTTATGCTTTCCTTCTTCAACAGGATCTAGGGCACTCATGGGGGTACCAAAACACACTTTTTTCATCTTTTAGATTTCAACTGTTATTCACTTTCTGCACTTCAAATACATGTTACATTAGGTTTTTATTTTTGCATGTTTGGTATAGTTTTTCGTGAATATCTAGATTTATGTCGATTAAAGATAAGATCAATTTGTAGTATATATGTTTAAATATGTTTTTGGTCCATCAAGTTTAAGTGAAATTTGAAATTAGTCCATCTTCAAAATTTTTGACCAATTTAGTCTTTCATCTTTAAAAATACGTGAATTTAGTCTTTTTAACCAAATTTTTTTAAGTTTATCTAACGTTTGAAGCGCATTTCATGATAGTATTTGAATTGTTTATACCGTTTGAGACATTTTAGCTTCAATGTTAACTCAAATATTATCATAAAATATTAAATAAACTTAAAAAAATTTGGTAAGAATGACTAAATTCACGCATTTTTAAATATGAAGGACTAAATTGGTATAAAGTTTCGAAGAGGGACTAATTCCAAAATTCACTGAAACTTGAGGGACCATAAACATATTTAACCCTAGTGTGTGTGTGTATATATATATATATATATATATATATGTATATATATATATATATATATATATATATATATATATATATATATATATATATATATATATATATATATATATATATATATATATATATATATATCCACGTAATCTCATTTTACAAGTCGATTTTGTAAGATTGAGTTAGACTTAGAGTTATACGGTATAACAGTCATGCAATAAAAAAATTTATTCTAAGAAAATTTGTTGTTTGTTGGATCTATTGTTGATATGCTATTTGTGCAAACTTCAAGTTACAAATTATAAATCAATTCTATAAATTCTAATTTTTTTTTTGTTAACAAGAATAAATAGAATTTAACTTGATAATGAAATTGTTTAAACCCATATGCATTAAAAAAAATTCTCAAGGATAACTCTTCTCCTCCATATATATATATATATATATATATATATATAAAAACACACACATATGTTTTCAATCTACAACTAATTTTGACATTAGACAAGTGAAGTATTTCCTCAAACAACATTATATAAGAAAAGACTAAGTGTTACACAATTTAATGCATAACCTATTATGAAGAGCTTCATATATAATCTGAGAATAATTCGTAATACATCCCAAAAAACATGTCATTCAGTCCCAAAATAAGGATTAAGATTTGTAATTGGCATCATGATCTTTTAGATAAGTTTATTATTTGTTAATGTTGATTCTCTCATGTATTTTCCTGAAAAATAGTTCACAAAGGATATAGAGTAGCCAATTAGTTTAAGTTAAGCATTAAATTTTACTATAATTTGATTTTCTTTTTAGGTTCTCTCGCAATTAAAAGTCAAAAGAACTTCAAATATGGAAAAACAAACATATATATAGCTATACATAATCACTGAAAAATTAAAGAGGTAAAAGTATATAAAATTTTGTTTTGAGTAGTTGAATAGCTGAACATATAAACTTGGATGATGAACACCTAATCTCCCACAAATAATAATAAAACATTTAAAATCAGAATATAGACTATTTATGACAAAAATAAAAAAAAAATGTCATTTTAATTCTCTCATTCATTAAAGATATACAACAAAGGAAGATAATGTAAACGTATAATGATACTTTAATCCATCTTTTTTGACCAACTTTTAATCTACTATTTCAATCACTATTAGATTATTTATTTTGATTTTTTTTAGTGATGTGATGATCTAATGGTGATTGAAATAGTGGGTTAAAAATGGATAAAAAAATGTTGGTTAAAATATCATTATCTAATGTGAACTATAAGTAATTAGGATTGTAGTTAATACAGTTTTGACATAATCAGCAACAAGTTATTCTTGAGAGATACCAAGAACTTTCATTTTGACAATACTTTTCAACATTTTTTCAACCATATCTAGAACAATATTTAATGAGTTTAATTTTAAGATCAAATAATCTTCAAACTTTTATCAGTGACAACCATAAAGTCTTCAAATTTATATTATCTGTCATGGTCTTAGAAGACAATTTTCACAAGGTTATACATCTATCAATTACTCTAATCACTTTTATCTCTTTTAACTTCACCTAAAGTAGTTCAAAAAGAATTTTAACTTTTGAATAATCAAATAGAAACCATTAATCAAATCCTATCTATTCTCAATAAACTTATATTAGACACCACTCAACATACAAACTTTTGGATTTTTCTAGTTTTATACCAACCTTGTTTTATGTTGTTAATTATACTTGTTCTTTATATTGTGTCTTCCCCAACACATCCTAAAACAACAACATAGGTTTTGGATCCATATATGTTTAATCATGAAAAGAAAAATATCTAAATGGCACACCAGAAAAAAAGACTTATATGAACAATCAACTTTTCCTCATAAAATCTCCAGAAAATCTTCATCTGTCAAGCAATATTTAATTACCGTTAACTAACCCACGTATATAATTGGCAATAATGTCCACAAGATTTGACACATCACAAGAAGGTATTATTGTTAAACAATAAGAAAAATGTTGGAAAACACCCCATCATTAGCTACAAACTCTTCACTGCTCATAAGCTTCGAAACTTCACCATCAGATTGCAGCATATGTCACAGAAAAGATCTTAACTTTGATAAATTATGAATCACAGTTCCAAAAATTGTTGTATTTGTCACACTTCTATTCACCCTACTCATGATGCACTTCCTCATTTCATTTCATTTCCCTTTAACATGTTGAGTGTAGTGCCACATGAATATGACCTTACAACTTTCTGCTTCTTTACCTTGCAATGAATCTTCAATTCTAAGAACAGCATAACATATTCATGCACCGAACTTCTTGTCGGTTCTGATCAAGTTTCTTGATCAGAATTTATTAAGAAGTGAATTTTAAGTTTAACTTAACTTAACAAAATCAGTTTGTAAGATGAAGTTTACACTCATTTCTATGTTTTGAGTCAGTCTTCTTATTATTCGATGTGAAACTTTGAACAAAGCTAAATGAATGAATTTGTCTTGGGACTTTTGAAACATCAACTTCCCTATCCTGCAAATAAGCTTCCATGCCCCCCACTATGTTCATGCATTTCCACTGTCAAATATTGTAAGGTTTCAAAGATGATGACTTCACAGTGGGAAAAGTAAAGAGTGGGGGCTCCAAAACAACTCAGAAACAGTCTATGAGAAACTGTGTGTCATCAAAATGCAGTGCATATGTGCCGTGAAATTAATTAATCAGAACCGAGGTGGCACTGCATCACTGTTTTCAGGTTCTGTCTTTATCTGTATGAGGCAGTGAATGAGTAAAATTTTAAAACTTTGTAGGTAAGTGATAAGAAAAAAGTTGCAAGAAAAAGAAAATCATAACACACCGATTCCAAATAATGATACTAGTCATTTATAATTGTGACTGCACATAACTACCATTATGTTTCCTCATTAATAGCAGTTTTTGACCACTCAACCGTTTTTCAGTACCAAATCTGTGTGCAACTTATGCTCCAGATTTCTGATATCTGTTATTTTACCTTCATTTCCTATACCAGACAATTAGAATTATTTGCTGCAGCTCAGGCATATAAATCAACAGCAGAAAAAAGGAAAATTCTTCTGTACTTCAAAAATTAACCATTTCTTTTCAATAATAGTATCCACTTTAAACGAACTGATTAATTAAGAAAAAAATGGAGGAAAAACAGTGTTTTCTAAAACCAACAAAAAGGAAAATTGGAACTGACACAATATAGGTAGAATGCAAATGTGATATGAAACTGCATCATTAACTCAATATGAGAGGAACAATGGAAGAGTTTGTATTTATATATTTAACAAAACTCGTTGCTTTCTATTTCTCATTTTCATTTGAGCAGATGATTTACCGGATGAAAATAACATAGACTTGAGTCTATTGACATTATCCTTAACCCAAAATCTTAAAAAATAGATTTATGAACCTTCAATCTTATATAATATTCTTTTCTTTTCACTTTTATCTAATATAAAATTTAGACTAACTTTTTTCAACCATTTGTTATCTTATATTAAAAACTTAATTATCTATATTTTCTTAATTAAAGATTTAGATGCCATTGAGATTTTATTGAATTTTCATTTTTCATAGTAACTTTCTAAAAGTGTTTTAAAAAAGAAAAAAAAAACGGAATATTAAGATTACTAGCATATCCTTTATTGGGTTTTCTCCCTCCACTTCAAACTTTTCTTTTTACAAAATACTAAAAATAACCTTTAACATTTTGATCAGCACAGCACCTCATGCACAAATACCGGACTTCGAATCCAATTTAAGTAATACAAAATTTCAAAATTCACTTAAAAAAATTACCAAATCTAACGAATTTCAAAATCCATTACATATATCTACAATTTTTTAAATTTTACTTTTAAATAATGTACTAAAATATATAAAATTACAAAAAATTAACATTAGGAAAACCAAAAATAAAAAATAATAATAATAAACTAAAATATATATAAATATATATATATATATATATATATATATATATATTGTTTTTATTAATGTTAACTTTAATTTTATATATTGCTTATTTTATTTATGTTTCTTTATATATTATATATAAATTAAAATTAAATAAATTAAACTACATATATATATATATATATATCATTTTATTTTATATTATATTATTTCACATTTTTTAAATTTTATTTAGAGTTTATTTTTTTAAAATTTTTACTTTTATTTATTTTTTAATTTTATTTATTTTCTAACTTTATTTATTTTTTTAATATATATATATATATATATATATATATATATATATATATATATATATATATATATATATATATATATATATATATATAACAAAAATTAGAAAAACGAAAAAAAAAATTGCATTTGATTTCAAAATCCGGTAATTATATATATCGGATTTTGCAATTTGAAATTCGATAATTTCCTTTTTAGATTTCAAAATTTGATATTTTTTAACGAAATATGTAACTTTCTAAATATGTTTTTTTAAATCTGTCTTAGAGGTACAAGTTGGTGAGTTGGGAAAAAGGTTATTTTAAGAATTTTAGAAAAATTTGGAGGTGTTGAAAATAATTCCTGGGGTGGAGGAAGAAGTGCCCCCATTTATTTGTTTTTGAGATGGATGGTGTGTATTCATAAATGGTTAAGATGATTTTTCTAAAATGATATTGGGCCTGCAAGTACAAAGCTTTGTTGCATCGGTTCAACCCAAATGGAAAGAAATAAAATGTTTTGGATCAAAATATCAATAAATTAAAATAATAATTAATAAACTGAGGAGACAGGAAGCATGAACATTTCATTTCTTAACTGGAAGTCACAACTTTAGAGACATTTATTTTTATTTTTCCTTCATACCAATAGTGTTGTACATTTCTATTTATATAATGTTAGTTTTATTGATTAGAAAGAAATCATAATTTTGTACCGATTACATCTCACTTTTTATCATTCTCCTTCAAATTATTTGTGATTTTGTAATAGATTTATATTGTTTTTAAATAAATTAATATTTCTAAAGTACTTTTATATTATATTATATTAATATATATATATATATATATATATATATATAACTATAACGGTAGATGGAGTTGATTTTTTTTATCATATTACTTATTTTTTCATACCATTTAAAATTCAATAATAAAGAATATTATTATTATAATTATGTTCATTTTAAAAAAAATATTGAAAACCTACCATCAAGGGGAAATGTGTGACTTTTAAAGGGTAGGTGTAATTTGATCTTATTTTTTCTTATAATTTAAAAAGTAAGGAAGTATGATTCTTCAATTTTTTATTTCAGAATAAATAATATTTTAAACCGGATAAATTCAAATGAAAGAAAGATTCTTGAACTTCTTATCTTATTTGATTATTTTTTTATTTTTATTCACACCATTTTATTTCCATTTTTACTGTATTATGCATGTAATACAATAAAATTGAAAATTACAATAAAGAAAAACAAAAATAACTTATTTCTTTTAACTTATTTCTTTTAAAGAACAAAATGTTTTGTTTTTGGTTTTAGTCTATAAATGTTTAAAATATATATATATATATATATATATATATATATATATATATTAAATGGTTCGCATTGTCTAACCAGTAAATTTTTTTGGTGTAACTTTTTCAAATTATAATTTTATTATGTTTTTAATTAAAAATATAAAATATTCAAAAAATTTAAAGTTAACTTTATTATTATAATTATGTTATTGAGATATTATATATTTATATGTATATATAATATGTATAATACATAAAAATATTATATTAAATTATGTTATTATAATATTTGGTCAAGAAGTGAACGCAACTGCTGTATTTGCCTTTAATTGCGAAGAAAAAGAAGACAAAGATGGTGGGAAGAATGTGTTATGAATAAGGTTTTTTACCTTTGGAATATAACCGCCTGCCTTCGAACATACGGTGGCCAATTAAAAATATATATTTTTTAAAAAGAATTTTACAATGCGTAGACTCAGAAATAAAAAGAAATTGACGTGTGAATGAATATAAGAGAGGTATTTAATTGAAATAGACTAAATATTTTAAGATACTTTTACATTACCCATCATTCATTATATGTACATTTACTAGTGCAAATATGGAGATTTGACAGTAGTTATTTTTACTATTTTGTTTCAATTTCAAAATCGAAACAATAAGGTTGAAATAGAAAAATTTCAACTTTTAACCTTGGACGTTAACCGAAGCAATAAAACTCCTTTATGCCTCGATTTTTTTTGAACTGAAGCCATATAGTCCCTCTTTCTACTTCGGTTCTCCATATAGTCACCAATTTTAAATTTAATTTTAAAATTCGAAGGCATTTTGGCTTAGGTTGGACCTAAATCGAAGCCATATATATCTTCTTTTTGCCCTTGATTGTGATCTGAACCGAGACTGTATGTGGCTTTCTGCTTCGATTATGGTTGAAACTGAGACCAAATAATGTCCTATTATTTTTTAAAATAAATTTTCTATTTTTGGTTATTCCTACATTTTTTTAACCTGCATATTTTTTCAGCAAACCAGAATAGACCAAAACAAAAAAATTTATGAAACATAACATCATTCACAATCCAAATACATTTAAAAGTGTTTTGTAAAATCATCTAAAATCCAAATACATATCCTAATCAATACTATTGTACATCTGAATTATAAATTTGGCAATTGTTATCCTACCAAACTTTATAGACTTCGCGTGAATTGATATAGTACTCTTGAATGTCTATAAAATAAGACATTAAACTACATTAGTATATAGAAAGACAATAATGCAAAGTATTTGTTTCAATTTAAATATATATTATTGTTTCCCAATTAGTTGTAATACGAGCACACACAATGATTGTCATACATTGCATTATATAGTAATTGTACTCATAAGAGTGGTTTGTTTATTACCCTACATTATATCAACAACATTACAATTAATTAAGGAAGAAAATCAAATCAAACAACTATAATATATGGATAAAAATATCAAACTAGAGCCCTTTGCTACCAATCTGGCCTTATACTTGGCCACACTCCCATCAGGTTTCAACTTTAGCTTGAAAACCCACTTCACATCAATAGGTAGTTTATCTTGTGGCAATGTAACTAATTCCCATGTTCTATTTTTCTCAATTGCCTCTAACTCCTCTTTCATAGCATTCCTCCATTCTCTCACCTTTAGAGCTTCCTTCCAGGTTATAGGTTCTGTGTCAGCCATCAAAGCTTGGTGAACTAGATCACCGGTTCCTGTAATTACACCATCTCCATAAACTTCATGTCCAACAAGTCTAGTGGAGGGAAACCTCATCCTCTGAGTCCTTTTGTTGTCTGAAACAACAAATGAATGCTCAGATTTATCCTCAAGAATACATGGAATATATGTTATCGTATTCTCCTTCTCTTCCCAACTCCAGCTGGCTGTCTCATCTACTACCACATCCCTACTAATCACCATTGTTTGCCTTTCTGGGTCATATAGGTTGTATGCACCTGTTGGATGGTACCCAATCAGGATCAGGGGCTCACTCTTGTCATCTAGTTTCTTTCTCTTTTCATCTGGAATATGTCTATAGCATATTGACCCAAAAATCTTCAAGTGTTGCACGTGTGGCTTGACACCAGACCAAGTCTCTTCTGGTGTCACAAACCTTAGTCTTTTGGTTGGGCACCTGTTAAGAATGTAGGCAGCAGTAGTTACTGCCTCTCCCAAATAGCTATTTGGCAGGCCTTTACCTTTCAACATACACCTTGTCATATCAACCAACATCCTATTTCTCCTCTCAGCCAGCCCGTTGTGTTGTGGTGTATAGGGGCAGTCACTTCATGCACTATCCCCTTTTCTTCACAAAACTTGTTGAACTCTCTGGACTTGTATTCACCACCTCCATCAGTCCTAAAAATTTTTAACCTGTTGTCAGCATGTCTTTCAACACGGGCACAAAACCTTTCAAAAACAGAAAACACCTCTCCTTTCTCCTTTATCAAGTACACCCATATTTTCCTCGAAAACTCATCTACAAATGTGAGGAAGTATTTGTTTCCTCCTAGTGATGGTGTGTCTAGGGGACCACACACATCAGAATGCACCACTTCCAGTCTTGTTTGGCTCTTTTTGGTGCAAAGTCTGTAAATGCCTTCCTGGGCTGTTTGCCAATCACACACCCTTCACAGATTTTGGCTGGTAACTCCATTTGTGGTAGCCCTTCCACCATTTTCTTGCTACTGAGTTGGTTCAGGCTTTTAAAATTCAGGTGACCATATATGTAATGCCACAACCAACTCTCATCCTCCACATTAGCAGCTGCTAGACACTGTATTTCAGTAGTGTCTAGATTCACCTTAAATGTCCTATTCTTGGATAGTGGTGCCCTAATCACGAGCCTCTGTTGTGAGTCATAAATCTCAATCATTTTTTGTTGCATGTTCATGGTGTAGCCCTTCTCTAAAAGTTGTCCAAGGCTGAGTAAATTATTCTTCATGCTTGGAACGTATAGAACATCATTCATGTAGGCCACCTTCCATCCTTCCTTGTGATCATCACCTTTCCAATTCCTTCTGCCACAATGGAGCTATTATCTGCAAATTTAACATTGTTTCTCATACATGGATTAAGGTCAATCAACCAATTCCTGTTTCCAGTCATATGATTGGAGCACCCTGTATCCAAGTACCAAGACATGCTATCCTCTTCACTGCATGTTGTCGCCATCAGTAGTACTTGGTCTGAATCAGACCCATTTCCTTCCTCCTGTGCCATATTTGCTTCTTCTCCTTTTTGCCCCTTCTTTGATTTGTCCTCCTGCCAACACTCATAAGAATAGTGTCCGTATTTTTCACAATTGTAGCACTGAACTCTTCTTTTATCATATGGTCTCCTGCCACCTTTTCCTCTTCCTCTGTTTTGATATCCGCCTCTACCTTCAGACCCATTGTTCTCAGATTTTTCTTAGGTCTCTGTTTCACTATTTCTGCCACCACTTCTGCCTCTAGACCTTCCTCTACCTCTGCCTCTCCAGCCACTTCTACCTCTGCCTCTAACTCCATAACTCACCTTGGCCTGTAGAGCTTGTTCAGTCACCTTCTCACCATTCTTCCTTTCATTCACTCTCTGTTCATGTGCTTCAAGAGAGTTTTGTAGTTCTTCTATTGTCATAACATCAAGATCCCTTGACTCTTCTATGGCCACCACAACGTGGTCAAATCGTGGAGTTAAAGTCCTCAAAACTTTCTCTACAATTATGTTGTCTTCTATGTTCTCATCACACGCTCTCATGGCATTGGTGATCACCTGTAATCTGTCAAAATACTCTGCCACATTCTCCTTTTCTGTCATAGAGAGAAGTTCATATTGCCTTCTCAAGGATTGCAGTTTCACCTTCTTCATTTTCCCAAAATTTCCATACCCATTTTGTAAGATCTCCCAAACCTCTTTTGCTGTAAGAGCTTTTGAGATTTTTTGAAAGATAGGGGCAGCAACACATTGATGCAGCAATACACGAGCCTTGCAGTCCAACTTCTTCATCCCCTTGTATGTTTTCTTGACTTCTTCATCAGCATTCTTAGGTGGTTCTTTGAAACCCACTTTCACAACCTCATCAATTTCTTGAAATCCAAGAATAACGTCCATCTTTACACACCAATCATCATAGCCCTTTCCATCAAATATGGGTAAGCTTCCCAGGATCAAACCTCCACTAGCCATGAGTAAAGCACACAACAATATTCCCAAAATTCCCTTTCTTGAATCTTGCTTAGATACCACTCTGTTGGGCCTCTGGTTTCAACCCACGTGCAAGCCCACTTGCCACTATCACAAACTCTCTCTCTCACGCCAAAAGATGAAAATATCTTTTCTGCAGGTGCCTTCTTGAAGCTTCCCGCACTCACCGAGCCTCTGCTACCACCACAGCTGCTTCTCCTACTACTGTGTCAGCTACGTTCCTTCTCCACCTCTTTTACTGTAAGCCACGTTTCTGCTCACAGGTTACTCATCCACACCTTTTCCTCCTTGCAGGACACACACCTGCTCTGGAATCGTAGAGAATGAAAGAAGAAAAAGCCCTTTTACAATTAGAGAGAAGTAAGTATTTTATTTGACTTTCATAGCTTTTCCAACTGAACTTTACAGAAAGAACATTGTTGTATTTATACATGTTTTTCATGATACTCCTATTTCTGTTCCTGAGACAATAATGCATAACTGATTGCATTTATTGTTTACAACTAATTCAGTTTTTGATTAACCAAGTCAACAGTATGTTGTTATTAAAAAGTGCATTATTGTGTTCTATGTTTTTTCTTTTTTTCTTCTCTATATGATGGCAGAATATGTGGAGAAGGTGCTAGTATAGATAATAGTGTGATTTGTAAGACTAATTATATATACATTTTTTTTGTAAAGTTTTTCCTCTATTTTATCTTTATTTTGTGATTTTCCAACCCTATATCCTTGACGTTTTTTAAAACTTGATTAATATTGTAAATTTATAGATCTGAAAAGAAGTTTTCTCCATTATTAAAATTTACTTATTCTAAATATTTTAGGGTGACGATGTTAATATGGATTTCATCATATCTATCCACTTCAAAAGAATCATTCATATGATAGTAACAAACTCACAATAAAAACATGTAATATGAAATTAAAAATATTTAAGATGCATTTTAAATACAAGTCAATTCTTCTTCTTTATTCATCAAATGTTAAATTATTCAAAGTTTAGAAAAAGTTGCATTAAATTCTATTAATCACACTTAAAAGATACTTATTTATTTTATTATTATTCACTTTTTTTATCAAAAGAAAAATAAGAAATAATATATATTACATAAAATAACAACTTCAACTTTTTTTTTGACAAATCTCGTAAAAGTACGGAGATTAGAAGGTCTTCTAAATACAGTTCAATTAAACATATTCTTATAGCAATTTAAATCCATTATAAAATTCACAAGACATTTTTATACCACATAATATTTCAAAATCTCAAATAAATACATAGGACTTATTATTTATTTAAAGTATCATAAAAATAATATAATTAATCAAAACATAAAATATACAAAAAAAAATGATAATTTTTTTTTTGAAATATAGATATTTAAATCACAAAATAATACCCTACCAAAATAATAAATAAATAAAAATATATTAAAAAAAAATCACATCCCCGATTCAGTTATTGAGTCAGTTTAATCGTGTTCAAAACTGCTTCGCGATTCACTCCCCTCTTCCTATAACTTCGTATTCATAAATAAACAAACGGTCTGTTTCATTCCATCTGTAAAGAGTTTTCTCCTCTCCAACAAACTCGCACAGCCACCAACACTCCCTTTTTAAACCTTAATCTTCCACACCCTTCTCACTGCACTCTTCCTTCTCTTCTTCTCTCTCACGCTTTTCTACAACCTTAATTTCTCTGAATTGTTTTCTTCTAGTAAGTCTCGACTCGATTCATTCGTCAAGACGTGTGCTGGAAGTTCATGAGTCTTGTGTTTGAATTGTATAAAATTTTACATGACGAACTTTGATTGCATATTGTGCAGGAAAAACATCATCATGGTTGATCAGGTTCAGCACCCTAGAGTGATGGAGAAGGTTGCATGTCAGCTCCATCTTCGCACTGGTCTCCCACTGTACCAGCAGAGGCGATCTTTCCAGAACTACTCCAATGCTGCTCTCTCATTCCAGAAACACTCCAATGCAGCATTTCAGTATCCAATGGCGCCACCATGCAGAGGCGCAATCGATCTCTCTGCCATTGCACCATTCTCACCTGTGTTCGTTGCAGCTCCTGCTGAAAAGGGAAACTTCCTCATCGACTTTCTCATGGGTGGAGTTTCCGCCGCCGTCTCCAAAACCGCCGCTGCCCCCATTGAACGCGTCAAGCTCTTGATCCAGAACCAGGATGAGATGATCAAAGCCGGTAGACTCTCTGAACCCTATAAAGGTATTGGTGACTGCTTCAAGAGGACAATCAATGAAGAAGGCTTCGGTTCCCTATGGAGAGGTAACACCGCAAATGTCATCCGTTATTTCCCTACCCAGGTAACTTAACTTATCTTCAACTTATCTTCGAGTCCGGATTCTCTATTGATTTTTGTATGTTATCCTCTGCTGAGTATTCTAGATACATCGATAAAATCGATGTATTTTGAAGATACAGCAGCAGATGATAGATACATATCATAGATGAATGATTATTGATTGTTTGATTGTACACCAGGCATTGAACTTTGCATTCAAGGACTACTTCAAGAGGCTTTTCAACTTCAAGAAGGACAAGGATGGATACTGGAAATGGTTTGCTGGTAACTTGGCCTCAGGAGGTGCTGCTGGTGCCTCATCCCTGCTTTTTGTCTACTCTCTTGACTACGCTCGTACCCGTCTCGCAAACGATGCCAAGGCTGCAAAGAAGGGTGGAGAAAGACAATTCAATGGCCTCGTTGATGTTTACAAGAAGACACTAGCTTCTGATGGCGTTGCCGGTCTCTACCGTGGCTTCAACATTTCCTGCGTCGGAATCATCGTCTATCGCGGCCTCTACTTCGGAATGTACGATTCCCTCAAACCGGTTCTCTTAACCGGCTCTCTCCAGGTATCGATTTTAAAGTTCACAGTAATATCTAACATAACATAAGAAATTGAAGATAATTTATCAGTACTGAAAGTGTGATTTTGTTTTTGTGATTGCAGGATAGCTTTTTCGCTAGCTTTGCTCTAGGATGGTTAATCACCAATGGTGCTGGTTTAGCTTCGTACCCAATTGATACAGTGAGGAGAAGGATGATGATGACATCTGGGGAAGCTGTGAAGTACAAGAGCTCCATGCATGCATTCACACAGATCCTTCAGAACGAGGGTGCCAAGTCCTTGTTCAAGGGTGCAGGTGCCAACATTCTTCGTGCTGTTGCTGGTGCTGGTGTGCTTGCTGGTTATGACAAGTTGCAGGTCATTGTCTTTGGCAAGAAGTATGGCTCTGGTGGAGCTTGATTTCTTCACCACTGATTTTGATTTAGATTAGATGATCATGAAAATCATTGAGCCTGTGCTTTGCTCAATGCAGTTTTGTCCCAATTTCCCAGTTTGTTTTTTTTTTTTTTAATTTTGATCGAAGTTTGATCTTGTTTTTTGTTTATTTATTTTACTTCTGAGTGACACTGTCACTTTCAATTCTATTAAATACTGCTAAATGTTTTGTTTCAGAGAGTTACTTTTTATCTCTGCATCATTATTAAGTTAATGTCTTTGCTTGTTTGAATGTTGTTCTTTCCAGATTCTGTACATTCTATGTTCCAACCACAAAGCTAACACACTCGAAAATATTACTTAAAAAGCATTTTCATAAAAACTAAATATGATTCCATTAAAAATCATTTCAAATGGGACTTTTGAATTAATTACTATTATATCTTGTATTCGTTTTACAGTAGATAAATAATATTCCCTTCATTAATTATAAAAGTAAATATAGTCTTTTAAGAAATTATATATGATGATTAAGAAAAGTATATGTAAATTTAGTATACATAAGTTAACCAAATCAATTTTTTGAAAACAAAATCTGGTGAACTTGTTAGAGGATTGGGAACAGAAACAAAACCACCATAGGGAATATAAGTTAAATTTTTAAAAATGACAACAAAAATGTTGAAGGAATCAAAACTAGTTTTTTTTTTCTTGTTTTTAAAGTAATAAATATATAATTTATCCTGCATTTTTCTTGATTTTTTTACTACTTTATAAAACAATTATTAAATAAAGATTATATTTAATTTTCAAACACAGATAATAAAAAATTGACAGATCTGAACATTCACTGTTAGTATTAATAGAATTCCAAGAGAAAAAAAAAATGAAATTGAATGAGACATGCTCTGTCATTAGGTACCTTATGCATTGTCATAATAAATTTAGGTTTTTCATTTATTAAAGTTGTTGGTTTTGGGAGATGAACCCTGTTTAGGTCTATACAATATTTAATATTATAAAATTTGTGTGTTAAAATATCATTATTGTGTGGCATTTTCAATTTTAATGTACTCTATTATTTTTGTTTTTCATCATAAATTTCAATGTTTGATCCATTCAAGGGTTAAATTTCACCCTCGAATAAACTTATCTCTTAAACTCTGTAATTATTTTCTCATAATCTAATTCAATTTCATCCTGTTAACCCTATTTGTAGTTCAATATCTAGTTATTCTTTATTATTTAGACTTAAGTGTGTTTTTAGAATTTTAAATTGAGACTATTTTTCTTGTCCTGTAACAAAATACGTTTTTTTAGCCTTTAATTGTGCACAACATTATTTTAAAAATTTAGTAAAAGACTTGAATATTTTTTGGGCAATCTTTCTTTAAGTACACCAATTAAACATTTTCATTTCTCAACATTTGTATTTCTGCAAAATATTATTTTGGCACAATAATCTTAGTACAAACTTAAATCCTTTTATTAGAATTCAATCTCAATCTCGCTACGTTACTTGTGACACAGTTTTTCATTGTGTCAATAATCATCGAAATGTTACTATAAAAGGTAAAATTTCATAATTGACGTTAAATGTTTAATGAAGCTCGTCTTGATATTTAAAATAATAATTTATTATATTTTACATAATATTTTAATATATTTATTTTGATGTGTCATCATAAGACATAGTGATCACAATTAATATGTATGTGTGTCAAATTTCCCGTTTCAATAGTCTTCAACATCATAGGACGTGGTAGTTATATTTTCTCTTTGTATGATATTTTCAATTCCAACAACCTTCGACATCATAGAATGTAGTGATCAATATTAATTTGTCTCTTTCTGTCGTCTCGAACTCTAATGGCAGTGATAGAGACTGTACTCCACTAAATTAAAACATATTAAATGTAGTACATGAAAGTGAACCAAGTCATCTCCCAACAACTAATATTTTCATTTAAAAGCGAAATTTCCCGATGAACACAACCATAAAACACAGGAGGGTTGGCAGACAGATTCAGAATGCTAATCAACAGATTAAATTAAATGCTACAGTGATTAAAACCGTATTGACATCCTTGATTCAAACGCAATTTCACTTATCATAGGCCACCAAATTAACACCAATTGTGCCTTGTCTCAATCCACTAGATAATAATTCACTAAGCGAAAATTACAATCTAACTTCATTATGCAATTAAGCAATGCACACATCCTTAAATTCGTGACAGCCAAGCTATATACATTAAGCATGAACCTATCTTAACCAAAACATATGCAACTACTCTGTAAATTAAGCATTAACAGATTCACCACATGCATTCCACGAATTCAGAACAAAAACATGACAGATTTCACAAAACAAGCACAACCTCAAAGCTTCATTGCATTTTTCATCAAGGAGTCAATACACGAATTTAGCTAGACATAAAAATGAGCAATTAAACACTTCAAATCTGAAATCACAAAAACAGAACTAAGAACCCTAACTTATGAAATCTGAAAACGCAATTTAAGAGCAAAAATAGAGATTTCAAAGTTTAAATGAAATGCAAAATGGTGTTATCATATATAAATGCGAAAACCCCATGAATGGGTATTGTTCCAAGTCAATAAAACCCACAAAACGAACTGCCCAAGCAAGAAAACGAATTCAAAACGCAAAACCCTCAATGGGTGCTGTCAAATAAGCATAAAAACGGTAAAAATGAGCCAAAAACGTGAAAAACAGCAAGGGGGACGTCCATGGAAGCTTGGAGAACGAAAAATGGATGTTTTGAAGAGAGGTTGAAGATGATGGAGCGGTTGGCCTCTTCATGCAGACCTAATTTCGTGGTCATATCACTCTTGCCACTCATATTTACAAAACTGTCACTCTGCCACTCAGATTTACAAAAATGTCACTATGGGTCTCAAATGTTGACCCATTGACTTTGCTGACGTGAAAATGACATGGAAATGATGTGGCAATGATGTGGAAAGTCTCTTCAACTAAATATTAATGTCCAAGCTCCAAAATTGTTTCACCCAAATACCTAAAAATAATTAAAAACAAAAATTAGGCCAAATAATGTGAAATTAGTCCAAATTCGGAATAGTGGCCCAATAAAACCGAACAGATGAAAACACTCTAATGATGAACAATTAAGCACTAATCAACTGTCTAATGGGTACACAAAGGCTAGTGAAATGGAAGAAAATAATGACTCATCAGGTACTCAACGTGATAGGATGTGGTGGTCACCATTATTCCTTATATGTGTCATCTCCAACTCCAACAACCTTCAATGTCATAAGATGTGGTGATAACAAATATTCTTTGTGTGTGACATTTCCAATTTCAGTAGTCTTTTCAACTTCATAGGATGTGGTGGTCATATTTTATCTTTGTGTATCATCTCCAACCCAACAACCTTCGACATCATAAAATGTAGTGATCACCATTAATTTCTTTGCGTATGGAATGTCTAACTCCAATGTCATTCAATGTTATAATGCAGTGGTCACTATTATTCTCTCTATGTGTAATCTCCAAATCCAACAACCTACAATGTCATAAGATTTAGTAGTTACCATTATTCTCTTTGAGTGTCATCTCTAACTCCAAAAACCTTCAATGTCATAATGTGATGGTCACCATTATTCTTTCTCTATGTATCATCTCCAACTACAACAACCTTCAACATTATAAGATGTAGTGGTCACCATTATTCTCCATGTGTGTCATCTCCAACTCTAACAACCTTTAATGTCATGGGATGTGATGGTTACCATCATTCTCTATATATGTTCCATCTTTAACTCCAATAGTGTTCAACGTCATAGGATGTAGTGTCACCATTATTATCTCTATGTATGTCATCTTTAACTCAAATAACGTTAAAGATGTGGTAGTCGCCATTACTTTTTTTATGTGTGTCATCTTCAAGTCCAACACCCTTAAACTAGGGGTGTCAAAACGGGTCGAGCCCGACGGGCCGGCTTGCCAACTTGAAAAAAAAATGGTGGGTCGAGTCATGTTCATCAGCATGCTACAACCCGACTTGCCTGGCCTACCAACTCGTAGGGACAAAACACGAGCCAGCCCGCACCAACCTATCAGCCCATTATGTTGATTTTTTTTATCCCTTTTTCTTCATCCATTTCAATGGGCACAGAGAGAGGGCATGAGACCACAAGATACTTCTCACTGCTAAAATAAAGAACCATTCTTCCCTTCCCTAGCACTTTGAGCAACTCCAATGGTGTGACCCTTTGCCAATCTAGGTATGGGTTTTCGTTAATGATGTTGATCGTCACCGAAGGTATTCCCTTCCCCTTCTTCTTCTTCCTCAAGAGTGGCTACATGAGTTTCATCTTCTTTCATCCCTTTCAACATTCATGAGTCATTGGCCCTATATTAGGTTGTTGCTGCTCGAACCACTCCTCCATCCAACTAAGGTCGCGCTAGCGATGACGATCAGAGTGGGCTTCTTTGTTGGCGTCAACCACCTCCCTTTTTCTCGCTCACAGAGATGCCAAAAGGAGTCACCACTCCACCGCTGAAATTGTTTTTTCACTTTCATTTCTCGAACCAGCTTCTGCTTCCACACCATACAAATCATGGTTGATTTCTAATTCTGATGATTTTGTGGGTTGGGGTTTTTGCATATTGGGATTTTTGTACCATGAAATAGGCTGATGAAGATGATGGAGAAAATGAAGGTCATGGTGATGAAAAAGAAGGAAGCAGTACAAGTGATTCGGGGTGAAGAAATAGCAGGTTCACCCGCTAGCCCGCCCATTGGTAGGATAAGTTCAATTTTTCAACCCGTTTTTTGATGTCATATTGACTCGTCCCGCCTCGAATTTGACGAGCTAGAAGTTGGATAAACCTAAACGAACTGAGTTATGTTTTGACACTCCTATCTTTTTGACACTCTTTCCTTCAACATCATAAAATTTAAAATGTGGTAAGCAACTTTATATCGAAGATAAATTAATATGATAATTGATTTTTAATTATTAATTTAGCTTTTGAAATTAGATTTAAGAAGAATTGAGTTATCATAAATATTCTATTTTATATTTAATATAATCAGGATTTTCTACTTAACATCTAAAATAATATTTTATTAATATAATCAGGAAGAATTTGTTATCATAAAAATTTAATTAAACTAACTAAAAATGGCTAAAAATTTAATTAAGCTAACTAAAATGTAAAACTTTCAATTTAGAGAAAAAAGACTTTAAATTATTTTTTAGTGGTTAAAATAGTAAAACATATGAAAAAAATTGTCATGAATTATATTAATCACCGCTTGTGACTTTTTTTTATTTTTATTTTGATAAAAGGAGTATGAACTATTGTTTTTTTATTACACTAAATAATATTGAATATAAAATTAAATGAAAATTGCTTAATTTAAAAATTAGATATTGCTTTATACTTGCAAATCCAATTGGTTCCCAATCCACCGGAAGCATCTCCCATGACTGTCACGAGTCGTTAATTTTTTGGAAAATGAAACAAAATTGTCCAAATCATCATCCATATATTTTCTTTTAATGTCTTATGAAAAATAATTTTAAAAAATTAAAGAGTGTTAGGTATTTCTTTAGCTACTGTATAAATTAATTAATTTTATTTATATATGAACTAAGAAGGAATAATTTATTTTCATTCCACTTTGTTTTTTTAGTTTTTTTTTAATAATGTGAGACTAATTTTTATTAACAAATTTTAATAATATTTTTTTAATAAAATTAATATTTAAAGTTTTATTGACATCAATTTTTTACCCTCACATTTTATTAAATATTTTATTTCCTCTTACTTTTGAATCATTATTTATGTTTTCTATAACTATTTTTTTAGTTATTAAATTAATAAAATTATTCACACTTTATCAAATTCATGATCAATTTAACCATTTACTTTCTACTAAATAAATATATATATTACTAATTATATTTAAATACTCTGTTTATTGTCTTAATATAATTTTTGAATAAGTACTATTTTTATTAAGTAACTTGGACTCCAATCATTTTGCATATTTGTTAACAATTCTTTGAAGTAATCTTATTCATGTAGTTATTCAAAGAATAATAAATCTTCATTGAGCACAAATAAAAATGTTTGATGGTAAAAAGTGATATTTCAGATTATTACAACTAAATCATATTTGTTACTCAAAATGAGGTATTCAACATGAAACCCATCATTTTAGATTTAAAATTATAAAACCTCTTCTAGAATATGTTTGAAGCATAACAATCAAATGTGACAACTTAATCCAACATTATTTATGGAAAAATCCTCTTATCAATTGTTCCCAACAATTTAATTTTTTATCCTTTTGTCATCTAAATACTTATTGATAAATATGTTAAAAACAGCCCACCAAAAATAGGAATTATTTTTTGTTATCATAGTTATTATCATTCTAGAAAACTAAATTTTTAAACTTGATTGGTAGTAAAATATTAAAAGAACAAAATACAATATCTTTTAAAAGTAATGATATGCACATTCACAAGGAGAGGTGAGAAAAATGCACAAAAATGCACAATGTAGTTTGAATTTTTTTGTTCTTTCTTAATGGTTATATATTAAAAAGTAGTTTAAATATGTTTTTTAGCATTTTAAAATGTTGTGACTTTTATAACAAAAATATATGATATATAAAAAATACTTTTGTCTCTAACATCTATATTCTATTTAGAAATACCATTTATCATTCTTACATCACATGTAATTGTTTTCCAATATTTTATTCAATTTATAAATAATTAATAAATATCACATAATATTACAAATGACAAAAATGTTTAAAATTTTAGAGGAAGAAAACATTAAATAATTTTTTTAAATAATTTGTATACACTAGTAAAAATATGTGACTATGTGTACATATATTTATCCTTTTCATGATAATAAAAAGTAAAATAATAAAATTTGTGTCTTTTATTATAATTATAAAATTAAATATAAATATTTTTTATAGTTTTATAATAATTAATTTTCATTTATAATAATTATTTAAAAAAAAATATTCAAATGAAAAAATGGTTAAATTAAGAAAATGATCACTTAAAACATAATATTAATAAAATAATTATTTTTATTTAAAAAACATTTAAAAGGTAAAATTGAAAAAAATATAGACAACAAAAAAAAATCTGTATATATAGATATAGATATATTTGTTTTTAGAATATCATATATGTAAAATATATTAAAAATATTTTTAAAATTACATAAATATAAAAAAATAATGGATGGCTCCCCTTGGTCATTACTATGGTCCGTCACTAATTATTATTATCTTTCTGTGTGCCATTTTCAATTCCAAGAACCTTCAAGTCATTGGATGCAATAGTCACCATTCCTCTTTCAAAGTGTGTGGCATTACTAGCTCCAATCAGATAGTAGTCACCATTACTCTTTGTTTGTGCTATATTCAACTCCAACACCATTCAACATGATAAAATGTGATGGTCACTATTATTCTCTCTATGTGTATCATATTTATTTCTAACAAGATGAAGCGCTCACCATTTCTCTTTATGTGTGTGGCATCACCAACTCCAAAGAGATGGTGGTGACCATTACTCTTTATGTGTACTATATTCAACTTCAACACTATTCAACGTGATAAAATGTGATGGTCACTATTATTCTTTCTATGTGTGTCATATTCATGTCTAACAATCTCTAATATGACAAAATTTGGTAGTCACCATTATTCTTTCTCTATGTGTTAAGTTCAACACTCTTTGACATCATAAGAAATGGTGTTACTATTATTAGTTCTCTTTGTGTCATTTCCAACTCTAGTACACTTTCTCTTTTCTTGTAATTATGATTTCATTGCTCTTTTATTTTATTTTCTTTAAATTCTTTTTCCTTTCTCTCAATTTCTCATTTTAGAATTTATTTCAAGCCATAAATAAACTAACTATGATAATTGTCTTTTAATTGTATTTTTATTCTTGAGATCAAATTGGTAGAAAAAAAATTGAATGATTATAAACTCTTTATCAATATATCAGGAGTTATCTAAATATCACTTTATTAATCACAGGATAAAATTTTAATGAAAACAATAAAAACATAAAACTTCGAATTTAAAAAGAATAAAAAATATATTTTTAATGATAAAAATAGTAAAATATTTGTTAAAAATGTAATGAATTATGTTTAACACTAGTTGTGACTTTTCTTTTTAAATTTTGTTAAAAAATCTATGAATTATGATCATGAATTATTATTGTTTGTCTTTAATGGAAACATATGCCATGGCTGCCACAAGTTCTTCGGAAAATGAAAACAAAATTGACCATTCAGAAAAATTATTATCCATATGCTTCCTTCTATTTTTTTTTATGAAAAAATACTTTAAAAAAACTATTTGCTATTATAATTCATAAAATTTAAGGGCGTTAAGTGTAAATCCTACTTATGATTTCATAATTTTGGGTCCAATTTAAAATTTAAAGGCCCAGTTGGCCCATTTATTCTCTTTTAGAAACCTCTTGAGTTCTTTTCCTTCCGAGACATTGTTCTTCTTCATCTTCGTATTTCTAATTCAGTTGAAAAAAATTTCATGAAACAAAAACTGAATATGTGATATTTTATTTATTAAAATTATTCTATTAAATAAGATTTACATTAAATAATTTTAGTTTATGTATAAATAAATTATTTTTATTTATATATGAATCAGGAAGGAATTTCTTATATTTTCTTTCAACTTTTTTTAGTTTTTTTCTTTTTTAGTGTGAGACTAATCTAATTATCTAATTTTAGGAGTATCTTTTTAATGACATTAATATTGAAAATTTTGTTGACCTCAATGTTTTAATTAATGATTATTATTTATTAAATATTTTACTTACTTTTATATTTGAATAATTCTTTGTGTTTTTATAACTTTTTTAGTTAATAAAACTAAGACAATTATTTATACTTTACCAATTTCATAATTAAGATAATTATTTAATTTTTCTTACTTATTATGATTAGAACTGTAAAGAAATATATAATAAATTCAAATTTATCTTTAAACTAACTTAACATTTGTGAAACAATATATTGTTTAATCTTAAAAAACTAAATTAGTGTCCTAGTTATTAAGAATATACACATTCCCATGTTAAATAATGAATTATCATAGTGGATAAAAAGTATTTATTTTATGATAATAATTTTTAAAATTGCATTTGTAATAATGTTTTCTAGTTAAGGTTAGTGTAAAAGTTTTATACAAATAGTATAGGCAAATTAAAATCTTACACAATTGTTAGAATTATATATATATATATATATATATATATATATATATATATATATATATATATATATTAATTTAGTCTCTAACACATATAACGTGTTTTTTTAATACTTAAAATTATTAAACTGTTTTATTAAAATGAATTTAGAATGTTGTTTATTTTACATTATATAGTGATTATAAAATTTAAATTAAACATTTCATAAATTGTCCATCGCAAAATGGTTATTAATGAATGTTTAGTATTTAATTCAATTTATAAATAAAGACACTCTATTTAATACTGTTTAAATATGATAATTCACTAACTGAAAGATTTATTAAATAATACATATATTTTTTATTTTATTTTTTATCATATCATTTATCTTATTCTATATTTTTATTTTTTATTTACTTGTACCTTCTATTTTTTTCTTTTATCATATTCTATATATTTTTCTTTTTTATACATGTTTTTAATTATATGCGAAAGAAATCCAGACAATATAATATAAATATTTAGAATATACACTTTTTGTTAGTTTAAATTCTTTTTTATTGTTTAGTTTTCTAAATTTTAAATTTTATTACATTTTTATTCTTTTTCACATGTGAGTCTTTAAAATCACAGGTGTGTCATTATCATTATCTTTTTGTGTGCCATTTTCAGCTCCAAGAACCTTCAAGATCATAGGATGCAGTGGTCACCATTTTTCTTTTTGTCTGTGGCATCACCAACTCCAACAGATGTTGATCACCGTTACCCTTTTCAATGTCTTTTTGTGTGCCATTTTCAGCTCCAAGAACCTTCAGGGTCACAGGATGCAGTGGTCACCATTTCTCTTTCTGTGTGTGGCATCACAAACTCCAACAAATTGGTGGTCACCATTACCCTTTCGGTGTCTTTTTGTGTGTCATTTTTAGCTCCAAGAGCATTTTGGATCATAGGATGCAGTAGTCACCATTTCTCTTTCTGTGTGTGGCATCACCAACTTCAAGAGATGGTGGTCACCATTATCGTCTCTGTGTGTTATTTTAGACTCCAATACTATTCAATATGATAAAATGTAGTGGTTATTATTATTCTCTTTCTGTGTGTCACATTCAATTCTAACAAGAGAGATGTGGTGGTATTCATTATTCTTTCTCTATGTGTCATCTTCAAGTCTAACATATTTCAATATCACAAGAAATGGTATCATTATTATTAATTCTCTATTTGCCATTTTCAGCAATACACTCTTCCATTGTAATTCAGATGTTAATCTTTACTCTTTTATCTTTATTTCAATCCTATTTTATTTTCACTCTCAATCTTCTCATTATGTCACCCTATAAATCAATTTATATACTAAATTTTGTCACAATCTAATTCACTTCCATCTAATTCCACTATTTTTTTTTTCAATTCTACAACTAGTTTTTTATATTATTTAAATTGAGTGTATTTCCAATTTTCTAAATTGGAAAAATGAGCTCTTTTGAATCTAAAATTGAAATATTTCAGTTTTTTATTCTTTAATTTTAAACGATATTTTTTAGAATTTGAAATTAGTCAATATTAATAGTATGTCAAAATACTACATATATTAACATTTGAGAAAGGAATTTATTCGAGTTATATATATATTAATTTATGAAATATTTACATTTTCTTTTGGACAATATATCTTTTAGTCCTCCAATTAAACGTTTTCATTTCTCATTATTTTGTATTTTTGAATTGCTATTTTCAGCATAATAATCTTAGAATAAAATAATTTTGTTATTAAAATCAAATCTCACATTTTATGCTCTTCTATAGTGTCAATCATCTTCTAGAGAGTAAAGTAACATTATAAATTACAAATATCCAATGAAGCTCTCCTCTGAGTTCTGACTTTTCTTTTAAACAACTTTATATAAAAAATAAACTAATTATGATAAATGGTTTTTACATTATTAGAAAAGTTTGAATCATTATAAACACTTTATCAATATATTTAAAACAATCATGAGTTATCTAAATAGCATTTTATTAATCACTATATAAAAACTTAATGAAAGCAATCAAAACATTGAACTTCAAATTTAGGAAAAAAGACCTAAAAATTATTTTTGTAATGATAGAAATAGTGAAAGATATGTTAAAAATATAATGAATTATGTTAACACCAGGCGTGACTTTTCTTTTAAACTTTGTTAAAAAATCTATGAATTATGATCATGAATTTTTTTTTCTTGTTTTTTTATAGAATAATAAGTAATGTTTGAATTAAAAGTAGATGGAAATTGTTTTATATAAGATTTAGAAGTTACTAAATACTTAAGATTCGGAAAATTGACCATTAGGGAAAATTATTATCCATATGTTTCCTTCTAATTTCTTATGAAAAATACTTTAAAAAATATTTTTGATTATAATTATAAAATTTAAGAGTGTTAAGTAACTTTGTAGTTACTGTATAAATTAATTATTTTATTTATATCTGAACCAGGAAGGAATGTGTAATATTTTCGTTCCACTTTCATTTTTTTAACGTTTTTAGTAGTGTGAGACTAATCTAATTAACTAATTTTAGGAGTATTTTATTAATGACATTAATATTGAAAATTTTATTGACATCAATGTTTTAACTAATGATTTTTATTTATTAAATATTTTATTTACTTTTACATTTCAATAATTCTTTGTGTTTTTATAATTTGTTTGGGTTATAAAATTAAGACAATTATTTATACTTTACCAAATTCATAATTAAGATAATGATCTATGGTTTCTAAATTATTATGATTAAGACTGTAAAGAAATATATAATAAATTCAAATTTATCTTATAACTAACATAATATTTTTGAAAAAATATTTTGTTTAATCTGAAAAGACTAAATTAGTGTCCTAGTGAATAAGAACATACATAGTGCCGTGTTATTAAATAATGAATTATCATAACTGGAAAAAAAAAGTATTTATTTTATGATAATTATTTTTAATATTGCCTTTGTAATAATGTTTTCTAATTAAGGTTAGCGTAAAGTTTTTATTCAAATTATAGGCAAATTAAAATCTTACGCAAGTGTTAGAATTATATATATATATATATATATATATATATATATATATATATATATATATATATATATATATATATATATATATTAATTTAGTCTCTTACACTATAAAAAGTGTTGTTTTAATACTTAAAATTATTAAAATATATTAAAATGAATTTAGAAAGTTGTTTATTTTTCATTTTATAATGATTACAAAATTTAAATTAAACATTTCATAAATTATCAAATTTTTTATTGCAAAATTATTTTTAATAAATATTTAGTATTCAATTCATTTTATGAATGAAAACACTATTTTATGATAATTCACTAACTGAAAAATTTATTAACTCATATTTAATTATATTTTCTATTTTGTTTTACATCATATTATTTATTTTATATTATATTTTCCTTTTTTATACATGTTATAATCTTATGACAAAAAAAATTCATTCAATTTTATTATTATACTAACTTTTGTTAAATTTTTGTTATTCTTGCTGACATGTTTGATTGAAAGTTTTAAACGGGTGTGGTCATTATCATTATCTTGCTGTGTGCCATTTTCAGTTTCAAGAACCTCAGAGGGTCATAGGATACAGTGGTCCCCATTTCTCTTACTGTGTGCTATATCACCAACTCCAACAAATGGTGGTCACACTACTCAGTGTGTGTGCTATCTTCAACTTCAATACTATTCAACGTGATAAAATGTGGTGGTCACTCTTTTTCTCTCTATGTGTACCATATTTAACTCTAACATGTTTCAATATGACAGAGTTCGGTAGTAATCAGTATTTTTTCTCTATTATGTCATTTTCAAGTCCAACATCCTTCGACATCATAAGAAGTGGTATCAGTGTTATTGGTTCATTGTGTGCAATTTCCAACTCTAATACACTCTTTCATCTTTCTCTTCCATTATAATTCAAACTTCAATCTTTATTTTTTATTATCCTTTTTATTTTCAATCATGATTATCTTCACTCACATTCTTCTTATTTTGGATCTATTTCACCCCTTAAATCAATTAATATCCTAAATTATTTCATAACCTAATTCAATTCCACGTAATTTTACCATTATTGTCTTTTTAATTATACAACTAGTTTTTATTTGTTTAGACAAGGTGTGTTTTCAATTTTCTATATTGAAAAAATAACTCTTTTGAATCTAAAATAAAAATATTTCATTTTTTAATTCGTTAATTTTGAACGATATTACTTTTAGAATTTGAAATTAGTCATTGTTAATAATATTAATAATGTGACAATTGGTTTTCTTAATCAATCATCACCATATTCATTAATCTTCTAAAAGGAACAAGATAATCCTACATCATTTGGTATCTAGAGCTTAGGTTGTCTAGAATATGGTATTTTTCATGTCCTAACTTTGTTTTGTTGTAGCTATCTTGGTTTGATCCAAATCGACTTCCATTCCACACAAAAACAATATTGGCAGAAACTACTTACGATTTTAAAAGATTAAACTGCACCTGCTTAGTGGTCCCAAAATTACGTTCTTGATGTCAAAAGAAAGCTCTGTTAGTCCAGTTTTTAAGAAAAAAAGAACCAATACATTTGGAGTTCTGTGGAGAAAGTTATGATTGAAATAGTGAGCAAAGGTTAGAACTGCCGAGATCATCGCGAATCAACGTTTTTCAGGTTATGTTGGGCAGTTTTGGCTACTATTTTTGTTACTCTTCTTACTCCTAAATGTTGTTGGATAACATGTCTTTGTGTGCTTAATCATTGACCTTCATTTCCAAAAGTTTAAATGCATGATAGCTACATGTTTGAGTCTTTAAATGTGCCTA
>Ga0209589_1001222_pt1 | contig 41541 bp, 24 predicted proteins | sample CowpeawhiteBW_FD_187525 | JGI IMG/M metagenome (GOLD analysis project Ga0209589, IMG submission 187525) | Root nodule microbial communities of legume samples collected from California USA - Cow pea white BW (SPAdes) (version 2) | ecosystem: Host-associated > Plants > Roots > Nodule | place: USA...
AGCATTGCTTTCTTACTCCTAATTAACCTACAAAGCAAATAAACATAGATTAGCATGTTGGCTTAAGTCAAGTCAACTATAGTCAACAAGTCAAACCTAGTCAAAGGTCAACAAGTTAACTAAAGTTGATTAAACTAAGTCAACTTAGGGAATAAAAAATAACAAACACAAATGAAAGGGATGAAGGATTAGTGAACTTCCTTTCCAAACATGCTTAGTCTTCTTAAACATGTGCCTCCATCCTTGGTTGGGGTCAATCCTTCATCAATAAAAGAGCCTTCGTGTTCTATTCCAAGCCGAGTCGCTTGATGTATAAAAGAGCCTTTGTGTTCTATTCCAAGCCGAGTTGCTTGATGTATAAAAGAGCCTTTGTGTTTTATTCCAAGCCGAGTTGCTTGGTGTATAAAAGAGCCTTCGTGTTCTATTCCAAGCCGAGTTGCTTGATGTATAAAAGAGCCTTCGTATTCTATTCCAAGTCGAGTTGCTTAATGTATAAAAGAGCCTTCGCGTTCTACTCCAAGCTGAGTTGTTTGATATATAAAAGAATTTGTTAATGACGGAAAGCTCGGTATATGACCGAGTAAGGAAAGTGGTTGACTATTAATAATTGAGAGCTCGATGGTTAAGCATGTTAATAATTGAGAGCTTAGTGGTTAAGCATGTTAATAAATGAGAGCTTAGTTCATGACCGAGTCATTAATTACTTTGGAGTTTTATAATGTGTTTGTAGGATGGAGAGCTTAGTTCATGACTGAGTGATTAATTATTTTGGAGTTTTATAATGTGTTTGCAAGATTGAGAGCTCGGTTCATGACCGAGTGATTAATTGCTTTGGAGTTTTATAATGTGTTTGCAGGATTGAGAGCTCGATTCATGAACGAGTGATTAATTACTTTGGAGTTTTATAATGTGTTTGCATGATTGAGAGCTTGGTCATGAACTGAGTCATGAACGAGATTGAGAGCTCGGTTCATGACCGAGTGAAGATAAATAATCAACCAGCAACAATGAAGATAAATAATCAGCAAAATAATGGGGAGTGAAAACAAAGGATTATACAGATATAATGAAAAATACTTGTGAGAGTGAAATCGTGAAGAAAAAGGGTAGGTAGAATGCAATGATGGATCGTGGGAAGTGGTGAATGACGATTGATTTGACAACTTTTGAGTTCCTCATTTTGAGAAGAGGAACTTCAAAAAGTTAGAGAGCTATGTACCCGTCCAGAAACAACGTGTCGATATTTTACCGATGATAAGGTCAATATATTACCGATGATAGGGTGATGATCAACAAAGAACAGAGATATGAAGTGGCATCGCCATAAAGCCGATGGTTGAGCAAGGATGAGCAGAGGTGTAGAGTTGTATCGCTATAGAGTCGATGTCAGTAAGCATAGCAAACTAACCTCCTTGTAAGAAGCTAAGATTAAGGAAATAATACTAACGAATATTATGTAATTATTATAGTTACATTAGTTATTATTTAGGTTGGTTGAGATTTAGGAAAATATTGATGATTATCTTTAAGATTATTATGTATATCTGTAATATTTGTTACTGATTCATCTACTATAAATAAGAATATTACTCTCATGGTCAAGGGACATATTGTTTTTGACCTAAGCAAGTCTTAAGCTAGGGTTAAAAATATTTCTTTCTTTTTGTTTTTGGTTAAGAATTATCTGGCACTTTTCTTGACCAGAACAATTTTTTTTAAATTATGTGGGGGATTGTTAGAAATATTAATATAATTTTTAAAAAAATTAAAATAAAATATTATTGTTACTGGGGTTTTAAGACAATGTTAATTCTAGAGTTAAATTCTATTTATGTATAAATAGTTTTTTATTCTTTTCATTGATTTGAAATTATTTTTGGTTTAAATCAGTTTGATGGCCATTTACTCTTGTGTTCTTCCTCTCAATAAACACTAGAGTTCTTCCTCTTAAAAGTGTTCTTCCTTCTTTTCCTTCTCTATATTATCTCTTAAAATAGTGGTGTTCATAAGGTTCAGAGATCCTTCGCTGCACTTGATCGATCTGACGGGTTGTTGTATCTTGAGAGAGGAGCGCATAATATTGAGTATTACCCTGTGCAGTGGGGGCGTTTTCTCTCTAAGGATAGCACTCTGCGTGCCTCAACCCAGACTTACTCTATCCTTATCTCATTTACATATTTACATTATCTTTATATTGTTATTGTTTGTTATAAGAACAATTTGACTTGATCATCTCTTTTATCCATATTTCTATATTAATTATGGTTTATCATTATTTTATTTCTCAATTTTTTTAACAGCACATACTCTAACAATTACCTTAATTCAGATAAAGATAAACATTCTGCCAAATTTCTCAAATGAATTTTCCTTGGTTACTCACGCCTTCAAAAGGGATATCATTGTTTTTCTCCTCAACTTTAACGATATATAGATTCTGCTCATGTCATCTTTTTTGAGACTACTCCGTTCTACACTTCCATTATATGATATTGGATGTCAATCTTACATTATATATATATATCTATATATATATATATACATATATATATATATATATATATATATATATATATATATATATATATAACCAAATTAAATAATATTTTATTTAATTTTATTTTTATTGAGCTCCTATGTTTTAAATAAAATCCTAAACCATTCCACCAAAAAGTGACTGAACACGATAAAATAAAATGCATTGAAACTTAATTAAATTATTTTATCCTAACATCAATTTGTATCACTATTTTAACGAGATGCATGGTGCGCATGAACTTCGTTTCGTAGTCGACACACCACCACCACACGCATCACTGGTCCAACAATAATATCAAAGGCTTTCGTCAACCACCAATAACCAACCACGTGCACCACATGTGCTCCACACTTCCCCCAAATATCTCCTCCCCCATTCCAAAAGCGCCACATTCACTTTCTTCGCCATGTCAGCTCTATCATGCCACATTCTGTCCACGCGTATCGATCGTACAAAGCTTCCTCTTCTTCTTCCACCGTCGATCTGTCTGTGATTTTTCAGACTTAAAATTGTGGACACCGAATTTTTTCTAGAATCTCGCGTTTAATGAAACCACAACCTCAACGCGTTCTAGTAGATTCAATCTGCGTGGACTCAGGGAAACATTGCAGTTCAAGGTGCTAGTATGCTCCCTGCTACTTCACTTCATTTTTCTTCTAAACATTGTCTTTCTATGTGATTATTTACCGTGCCAGTATTCCCAAACAAAAGTGAAAATTCCATTGGTTTTAGAACTCATTAACACTGAATAGGTTGCGTTGGTGTGTGTACGATGCGAGTCTGTCCATGTTATATTTTAGGATTGTTTCTTGATTTCTGTTAGTTGGTGCTGTTATTTTGAAGTATTGGTGTACCAATTTCTTGTTTAAAACAATGCTGACAGCAAAAAATTTGAGCCGAAGTCTTCGTAATGAGTTTAATGTAGGTATTTCAATTGAAACCATTTTTCTATCGTAAAATTGGTAACGGGGAATAATTAGTGTCTGATAAAACAATATCTTGGTTTTTCATTGTATTGTTGATTTTATTAGTAATATTGATATTGGTGTTGATGTTGATACCACATTGATGGTTAATCAAGATGTTATGTAATTTTGTTCTAAGCAAATTTCATTGATATTGACTTCATCTCCTCTTGTAGGATCCCTGCATTGAAAAATTGTTTAATTTTTTATGCTCTAAACACGGCTTGGAAACCTGGCATGGGAGTTGTTACTGTTTCTACCTCAGCTGCTAGGACTCCGTTAAGATTGAGTGCGAAGTTGATCAGTCGTCAGCAGGCACATAAGCGACTCTTAATAGTAGCTTTTAAAGGAAATAAATCGAATAAAACCACTTTGGTTTCACCTCAGGAGCAAATTCCTCTACCCGTGGAAACGGCAAAGAAACAAAGGAAAAGGATAGAAAAGAGTAATGAATCGCTGAAGAGAGTGAGAGCTGTCTCTACTGATGAAACCACTCCATTCACCATGGTTGTGAACTACAATGAAGCTGCAGCCAAACTTGAAAATATATACAAACTCAGCTCCGTATCTGATGCTTGTAAGACGGAAGATATAGATAGTAAAACAAAGAGAGTATTCCGGAGGAGGAAGAAGGTTGGTGATGAACATGATGACAGAAATGATGATAATGTGGTTAGAAACCTGAATAAGAAGGCCAAACGATTGAGTCTTGATAAAAGGATTGCATTGAAAAGGAATGCAAAGGAGAAGGTGGTTGTTCAAGCTCAGAAAAAAAGAGATGTTAATAGAGTAGAAAAAATTGATGCGCTTATCAGGGAATATTCAGCATCAACTGATTTAGTTAGCATGGACTGGAAGAAAATGAAAATTCCGCCAGTTCTTCCTTCTTCAGAACATGCATGGTTATTTAAGTTGATGGAACCTATGAAGGTGAAATTATTTTCCTGTTTTGGTCTCCAATGCACTTTCTTTTATGATATTTTTCTTTTCCTTCTCAAAATAGATGTTTGTCACCTTTGATTGTTGAATGTCAAAGAACGGTTCAACCTAAAAGCTTAATCAGGAAGATAATGACTTTCAACTGATTTTGTCTTTGGTACACTTACAGTTCATGTCAAATTCACTTGGGCGTGAAGGATGTATAGAGCAGAGGTTGCTCTTAACTGTATGGAAATTTAATCATGAGAATTAGTAATCAAGGATCCACATCTTGAGCATACAGTCATGAAAGCATTTGATGTCAAGGAATGTTTAAATTTAATAGCTTAAGATCCTGAGTGAAAATTCAAGTATTTGTGATATTAGGCTGTGTTTTTTGTGGTTCAGGCACTCCTACAAGTGAGAGAAGATTTACAGGCAGCAGGGAAAGAAATTTCGGATGGTGAACTAGCAGATGCAAAAAGCATTAGCATTGTTCATGTAAGGAAAGCTATAGAGGTTGGTCAAGCTGCGAGAAACAAGCTCATAAAGGTAATATGGAATGTTCAACTCTTCTTTTAGATTGGCTTATAATAAGTCTTCAAAGATCAGTGATTTATTACACATCTATTCCTTTTACTTCTCTCTCTCTCTCTGTTGCTTTGGAAACGAATGGTTTAATTGTTGATTTGTTTGTTGATTTTCTTCGGATTGAGTAATAGTTATATTGAGATTAATAAATCATAGTGGTATCTATTGCAGCACAATCTCCGACTTGTATTGTTCGTGATTAACAAATATTTTCAAGATTTTGCAAGTGGTCCAAGGTTTCAAGATCTTTGTCAGGCTGGAGTTAAGGGACTTATCACTGCAATTGATCGATTTGAGTCAAAAAGGAGACTTCAGCTATCTACATACAGTCTATTTTGGATTAGACATTCAATTGTTCGTTCCATAACCCTCTCAAGCTTCACACGTGTTCCTTTTGGACTTGACAGGGTATTCATTTTTCTTATCAATATGGTGATTATTTTTGAAACTGGATTAATTGATTTTAATTTTACAAAGGCAGCATACTTTGTTTTCCTTAGGACTTCGAAGGCTTTTTTATAATTAAAATAGAATACATGAAAATAATTCTTTGTGTTTTGACCCGATCTAATTTTTGCAAAGACATTCAAAGAAAATATGTAGGTTAGGAAATTATTATAGACTTAGGAGCAGTCTTTTATATCATCTCACATTCATTTTAAACAGGTCAGAGCAGATATCCATAGAGCAAAACTCGAGTTAACATTTGAGCACCAGAGGTCACCTACGGAAGAGGAGGTACTAAAAAGAATTGGGATCTCCCCTGAAAGATATTATGATGTACTGAGGGCATCAAAACCCATTCTATCCCTTCATTCAAGACATATAACCACGCAGGAAGAGTTTATTAATGGGATTACTGATCTTGATGGTGTGGATGGTGATAATAGGAGGCAAGTTGCTGTTCTAAGACTTGCTCTTGATGACGTGGTAAAATCTCAACTCCTTGATACCGTCCCTTTGATGATAAGTGAAATTTGATTAATGTGCTAAAAGTTTGAATGTCAAAGTTGTGCTGCTTGCTATACCTTTAACTGAGTATGATTATCGCATTCTTGCCAACGTAAAACACTTCCTTAGTCCGTTTTAGTGTCCGTCCTTGATATAGTCAATTTTTCACGAATACAGTGCATAAAGAGGCCTAACTAGTGAATAGCATAACGTATACCGAGGCTTGCACCTAACTAATTGATACCCCTCATGTCGAGGTATTAATAGGTGATCCGATGGAATTATATGTCCAACAAACAGGAATCTCACTAGGATAGTTTAAACAATGGCTCTGATATCATGATACCATGTTAGAAGTGGATTTAAACTTAACTCAACCTCACAAAACTGGCTTGTAAGGTAAGGTTTACACCAATTATATATTATGAAATTTCCTTATTTCTAGTCGATGTGCGAATTCCAACAATTATCAACATTCAAGTACTAGTTTTGAACCTCTACCATCATATTCGAAACTTTACATGTCATAAAAGCTTGGAGTATAGGCGCTTGAACTTTATTTGATCTTCTACAATCCCTAAATCATAGTATGGTCTTTAAAAAATTATCTGATTTTAATTCTTAATAAAATAACTAGGCACATATATTAGGTTCTTCACCAGCATTAAGGAATTTTCAACTCTAATGGGAAGGGAACATAATTGTGTAGTTTAATTACCTTTCAATGCAAAGAAGTGTAATCCATTTAATTCAAATTATTTTAATGATATTCCAAGTTTGATTTATACACTTGTAAACACTGGATCCCTGCAAGAGTTAACCTCACTGGACACAGAGACACCTAATAACTAGATGTCTTCTGATGGAATCCTCGAAAATAGGTATGAAAGTGGGATCTTCCACTAAGTGACACCTCTCATACAATCCATTAGATTCTAAGGTATGCGTCGTTTGAATCAATAGGATTTAATTAAATTCAAGTATTGAACCATGGATTAGAATCCTCTTGGCTTGGAAAGAAGAACTTGGTTCCTAACATGTGTAGGAAACCCATTTTTTATCATGCTTAAGTCATTAAAAGAGACAGAGAAGAAAAATATGGAAAACCACATCACTTGAAATGACTCACGTCACGATAAGTGAGAAGAATCACCATTTGAATTCCAAACAACTTAAAAGAGCACACAATTTTCTCTAGAATTCTCAGAATTTCAATTCATTCAAAACTATTAGACAATGCTAGAAAGCCTCTTCATACAGGAGAATTGATGCACAGAGTAAGCTAAAGAGCCAAGGTTCTGGATGATTCCTAAACTAGGCGCGCATTCCACATGTGGATCCTTCAATGTGACTTCAACTTGACGCCTAAATTTGAATTTAAATGGCCTAGATGGTTCTTGGTTAGGGCACCAATTGATGCTGTTTTCCTTGCCTTGCTTGGTCTTTGAAGAGCCTAGAAGCTTCCTGGGGGGGCATGCTTCAAGTGTGATGCGCCAGGATGCTTGGCAGTTCAAAGAACATAGAATCTTCAATGGACGGTGCAGTGCAAGCTATATATTGAATGCTCAAAGTGATCTAGGTCCTTCCTTATCTCAATGTCGCTCTTCAGTAGGTCTTCGTCCCTTGTCTTTAAGACAGTCCCTACAAAGCTAGGTCAAGCCTGTTCTTGTAGTATAACTCAATTAAAATATATTCTAAAATTACAAACAAACCCTAAGACTTTTAAGTCCATGAAATGTAAAAATAAGAAAATAACATCGTTTTTGTGAACTAGATCCTTAATCATGCTTCTAGTGATGAACAGTCTACTTCCATTCCCTTGTCATTATTTTCCAATATATAAATAAGCGTTTAACTAATTCACCGGCAGAACATTTATTCGTGATTCATACTAAGAGGAAAATGAAAGTCTCTTGATTAATTTTTATATAGTACTGCAATTTTATGACTTTTGTTTCCCATGTTTCAACTGCGTTAAATGGATCCACTTAAAGTATTGAAAATGTGTGATTTTGATCCTGGAAGTTTTCATTGGAGACTAAGTTGGTCATTTTGGAAGGTTTTTCTCATGTCAAGTCCTACCAGTTAGTGAATTTTGTAAAACCATGACATCGAATTGACATTGTCATTTGTTGGGAATTTTTTTTGTAGCTTGATTCCTTGAAGCCAAAGGAAAGCTTAGTGATTAGACAGAGATATGGACTTGATGGCAAGGGTGACAGAACATTGGGAGAAATCGCTGGGAACTTGAATATTTCGAGGGAAATGGTTCGGAAGCATGAAGTCAAGGCTCTCATGAAGCTTAAGCACCCTGCTCGGTTGGATTATCTCCGTCGCTATGTTGTATAGTAAATTGACAAATGTATATATGCTTCTGCTGCTATCGTTATAGTCCAAGTTACCTATAGTCATGCCCATGGTGATACATATTACGATTATTTAAGCATACAAAATCAGCATTAGTCAGGTAATTTGTATACGGAGTTATTGGTCATAAGAAATCACAACATAATGAATGTTACATGTAATGAGTAGTGTTTATAAAATTACATTTTAAATTACAATATTCGGCAGAGTTCCTATCTTTGTACTATTAGATAAAAACAAATTGAATACTTTTTGATAAAATTAAATTAAATTGTGCATTTCAGTTCATGAATAAAAGCTTTTTTAAGAAGTAAAATGCATAATATAATTTTATATATGGGAGGTATTTAGTTTTTTTGGTATGATGAAAGCAAGGTAGTAGACAGAAAATTATTTTAATGTTATGTTTGGATGACATAATTTAAGAGAATAATTTATTTATTTGAAAATTTTAAATTTTTTGAAATAAAATAACTTATTAGGATGAAGAAAATAAAAAGAAATTGAAATTGTGGAATTTTAAAAAGATATTTTAAATAATTAAAATAATAAAATTTGAAATTTACTAAAAAAAAGAAGGAAATTGAAATTTCATATGATGAGACTCGTTATGAAGCAATGGAGGACCTTCTAAGGATAGTGACTAGGAGCATGACTAGAAGGGAGGCATGAAACTTTTATTATTTATCTTTATTTTCCATTTCTTTATGTTGACTTTCCCTAAATTGACTTATGTTGACTTAATTGTGGTTGACTTTATGACTATAGTTAAGTTGACATGTTTACTCTTGGGTTGTTTGTTTTATAGGGTAAGCTTATGCCAACAAGATAGAAGGATTGCACTAGTTGGAGTTAAAGGAGAGCCCTAGCCTTGGGACCACTCATGATAGGGAGCATATTTGGAAAGAGGAAGAGCTTGGAGTTGACCTACACTCTTCTAGAAGGTCAAAAGCACATAAGAGAGTCTTGGGGACCAAGCTAAGATTATGTCCTTTTCAATACACCTTTAAATCTAGTTTCTAGAAGCTTGGTTTATCTTTTTAGGTATACAACCTTCTGCTTTGTATTATTGCTAAGAGACCCCCCACCTTCACCTATATAAGGGCCTTTTCAAGACTCTTGAAAGAGTTGAAATTTTTTGAATAAAAATACTATATTTGACCACCTTGCGAGAGAGCTCTCTTCTTAGAGTGTCTTCTTCCTCAAACCTTATCTTGAGATTATAACTCAAGTGGCGGCATACAATCTTGGGTTGGTGAGCTTTAATGCCCCTAAGTGGCGTGACTTCATCATTAAGTTTCCCTCCCCTATTCTATCTTCCATCTTTTACCATCTTTATTCTCTTTTGTTCATTTGAAGTATGTTTATATTTAGCCATTTATGTTACTCTTGTGTTCTTGTTTTTGTTTTCATTAATTGAGCCTATCTCCTTCTCTTGACCTCTTGGAAGTGCACATTCACATCTAGATAACATTGTTATCTTATGTTCACTGGAAATCTTCCTAGAGTTTTCTTAACCACCAAAATACCATATTTGCTAAACTCTAAAATGGGTCTTTATCATTTTCTATCTAGAGCTTAGGTTATACTTGTTATATGGTTTTTTTCTTTGAGCTAACCTTAACTTTGCCTTACTTTTGTCTTGATGGAGCTTCAGTCATCCTTGGAAGAAAATATTGTTAGCACAATTTTCCACTTGGCATTAAGGTTAGAGTACCATTTTTCAACCTTCTACATGCTTGTTGTTTTTTCAAGTTGATAAAATGGCTTTTTGTGTTATTATTGATCATGACCGTGAGCTACCTTGTGGTTTCCATGCTTAAATTCCAATTCTTAGGTCTTTTGAGTCTTCAAATGTGCTTAGCTGTTGAATTTTGAGTCATATGTCTTATGCCAACTTGAAGTTTTCATTTATTGTTTTCCAAGTATTTGAAATTGCATGATCAAAATGACTAGTTTTTATGTATGTGCCTTTGAATTAAATGGTTGGCCTAAAACTAGGAGCTAAGTGTTCAAATACATCTTGACACTCTTCCTTAATTTGTGCTAAGCTAGAATCTTAAAATAGAAAAAAAAAATCAAACCCATATTAAAAAATATTAATATCTAAATTTACCTTGGAAGTTCAAAAAAATTGCTAAGAATGGTCTGTATGGAAAATTAGCTCCATCATTATTTAGCCCTAGTTTATATGGTATATGCATGATTAATTGGTCTTCTGATTGCATGGTCAAAATATTTTCCATAGAGTCTTATTCCCATGTTTTGCTTGAGTTAGTTTTTTTGCAAGTTTTGTCACTTGAATTTCTCTCTTTAGAGTTTTAGCTTCCTTGTTTTTGTGTTTTTCTTGCTTGTCAATTAGACTTCTTTGTTTTGTCATTGAAGTTTTCTACTTCTTGAATTTCTTAGTGTGGTTGTTGTGACATCAACCCTCTTGTGTTGGTATTCTCTTAAATTTTTTAGGACCTAGAGGAGTTTACACTCTTTTAGGAGAGCTTGAGTGATAGCCTAACTTATTGCATATTGTAAGGTGGTAAGAGACCTCTAGTTGAGGGACCAACCACCAAAGTCATGTCTAGGAGGATACAAGAAGGTTGGGCCTCCTCTGAGCATGCAAGGCCCAAGTTGAAGTTTACACGAGCCAAGAAGGATGTGAAGACCTAACCTATGACTCTTTATTTGGAAATACTAGATTAGGATTTAATTTTGGGCTATATATTACGGGTCCGATAGAATAGGATTTTTTTTGGGCCATGTATTGGACCTTGGAGGGTTTGTAGGCCTTAGAAGTGTCTTGGACCATAAGAGAATTGGGTTTCCTAATCGAGCCTTGAAGGAGAGCGCATAAGCTTATATAATTTGCAAGAAGCTTGGTGAGCAAGATACTCTAATTAGCGCCCCTAAGCATGCTCCATGTGACTTGGTTAGTTGGCAAGTCATACAATCCTCATGCTCTCTTTTTGGCTCCAATTACCACACTCTAGAACTTTTTTCCCTCCATTTTTTGTAGATAATCTAGCTCTCCTTTTCTCCTATAAATAGATAGCTTAGAGTCTTGTAAATTCATTCATAAATATAGTAGAGAAACTTTGTTGAGATGACTTTAGGCCTTTCTCTTTTTGTGAATCAACTTAGGCTAGAGCTCCCTTTAGTGACTTCCTGTAACTTCATTCCTTGAATGTTGGTCTAACCTCACTTGAGAGCATCCTCCAAACACCATAGCCGAATCACTTCTCCTTCTCCCAACCTTGCTTTCACGCATCCAACCTTCTCCATGGAAGTCTCCTCCATTTTGCATGGCTTCCTCTTAGTTTTCTCCTTGAAGATGGACTCATTATGTGATATCATGAGCTTAGGTTGATCACGCTTCAAAGATAGTTCATCTTCTTGATTACTTTTTCTTATTTTTGTGTTGTATCAATTTTCTTCTTGATTGTCTTGAATTGTTTGCTTCCATTCACCTAATTGGTTAAATGGTTCTTATCATTGTTCCTTTGGAACCATTCGACCATTGTGCTTAAGAACTCAACCATGGTGAATTTGTGTGCCTTTTAAATTTTATTTTCATCTTGATTCATTTTATACTTCATCTATTTTAAGTCATCTTGATTTTCTAATCCATATGTTTTTTCTAGAGTCATGTGTAGTCCATACATGTCATCACTTCCTTGTTTAGCTTTTTAAATTTGCTTTGAATTTGTGTTGTTATTTTTGGTGTGGAGAGTTGTGCATTATATTCAAATTTGGTGTAGTATTTTCTATGGTTAAATGAACACCCTCTTCTTTCTTGGAGCCTTGGAAATGCACCTTCACATCTAGATAACCTAGGTTATCTTAATGTTCAGTGAGAATTTTCCTTGTGCTTGCTTAATCACCTAAACACCCATTTAATTTTGGTTATTATGTGCTTTGAGTGCTTTCAATTTTCTGCATTTGAGTTCATACTTGTTAATTAGTCACTATATTTGGGCTACAAAAAAAGTGTGTCTTCTTGATAAAGCATCATCCACTATATTTTTTCCCTTCTTGTACTTAATCACATAGGGAAATTGCTTTAAGTTGTCCCTCCATTTAGCATGCCTTTTGTTCAACTTATGTTGACTCTTCAAATATTTAAGTGACTCATGGTCACTATGAATGACAAATTCCTTGGAAACAAGGTAATGTTCCCATGTTTGAAGAGCCCTCACAAGTGCATACATTTCTTTGTCATAGGTGGGATAATTGAGAGAAGCATCATGAAGTTTTTCACTAAAATATGCTATTAGGTGTTCTTCTTGCAATAATACCATATCTATGCCAACTCCTGAGGTATCACATTCTAGTTCAAAGGTTTTAGAAAAATTGGCAAAGCTAGAATAGGTGCCTTGGTAAGCTTTTCTCTTATCTCATCACAAGTTTTTTGTTGTTTTTCACCTCAAACAAATGTAACATCCTTCTTCACTAACTCATTGAGTGGTGATGCTAGACTAGAGAAGTTAGGAACAAATCTTCTATAAAAGTTTGCCAACCCATGGAAGCTACTAACGTCTCCCACATTTTTTGGGATAGGTCATTCTTGGATGGCCTTGATTTCCTCAGGGTCCACATGAACCCCATTTTTATTGACCATAAAAACTAGAAAGAGAATGCTATCAACATAAAAGGTGCATTTATCTATGTTAGCAAACAAATGATTGAACCTAAGATGGCCTACATGATCATGCAGACTGTTACTATACACTAAATGTCATTAAAGTAGACAATAACAAAGTTTCCAATTGAAATCCCTTAAAACATGATTCATAAGCGTCATGAAAGTACTAGGAGCATTAGTGAGACCAAAAGGCATCACTAACCATTCATATAATCCAAACTTTTTCCTAAAGGCAGTTTTCCACTCATCACTTTCTTTAATTTGAATTTGGTATTCTTAACATCAATTTTAGAGAAAAGAATGGACCAATGTAATTCATCTAGAATATCATATAGCCTAGGGATTGGGTACCTATACTTTATTGTGATGTTATTGATGGCTCTATGCCAAAAGTAGATGATGAAAGCTTAATTGCAAATATCTTCTTTAGGGAAGTAATGAGACTTCATTTGATGACTTAGGCCTAACCATAGGCCCAATCAAAGGGCCAATTACTAGAAGCATGTTAAGGGCATGGATCTTCAAGGGTCTAATGGGCTTCATGGCCTCCAAATGTTTTTTTCTTGGGCCAAAAAGGATATCAACATATGATGGGCTCGTCTTAGATCATTAGAATAAATTTATTTTTGGGCTAATTGTTTAGGCCATGCTTTGAAATTAAATTGTAAACTTACTAGAAGTAGTTTTGGGTCATATTTCATCTAGCTTTTGCAATTGGGTCCGTTCAAGCCCAATTAAAAATGTCTAGGCCAAGTTTGCATCTAGCCTTAGTCGTGAGTTACAGATTTATCACATATGTTAAATGAGGTAAGTGTGACACGGCACATGCCATTCAAGGGTTCGTTTTTAGTCTTAATTTCTCTTTGTGTTTCTTTACTTGTTTGTGTGTGGTGTCTTAAGTCATTCTATCTACTTAGTATTCGCACAATAGGTGTGAATTTTGAGTACTAATGAGGCACCTTCGTTGTGGAATTCGCTTGAATCATTGTGTTGAATGGCGCAAATCCTCACGAAACTTCTAAGCGTCGATTTGTTCGGTGGAAATCGACCAAAGCTCGTTCCAGCGGAGGGAAGCTACGAAAATGCAACGGAATATGTGAAATCGCTCTCGCACGAGCTCCAGTGGGGAGCTCTCACTCTTTCGGTACCTAGGAGGAGAAGTCCTTAACTAGAAGGTGAGTTGTTTGATAAATGGGGAAAAATTCTCTCAATATTATCAAAGCTAACTATTACAATAATAACTTGCCTCTTTTATAATGAAGAGAAGAAGCAAGGGACGAAAAACGTGATTACAAGCAAACCCTAGCTACAGGTTGGAAGCATGAAGAGGAAAGTATAATCCTAGCAGAGAATGCGTGACAATAAAAGAAAGGAACCCTAGCTTATATGGGTTGGCCGTCAAAAGGGATCCCTTCGAGATCATTCCGCAGAACGAAAAGGGACTATGGCTGGTTCTAGAGTGATGCTCTCGCGTAGGGTATTTGGGCTGCGTGGATATTTGCCCATACACGTGGTTGCAGAATGCATGGAGAAAGAAACAAAAGGTGTATTGAAGAGAAGTTGAAAAGGACGTTGCACGCGTGCTTGCAGCAAGGTTGCCACTTGGCCTGTTTGGGACGAGGGTTGCAAGCCCAAATGAACATTCTCAGCCCAAACACGTTATTAATGCAGAAACATGTCATGGTAGGTGCAGGAAGAAACATTGCTTTTTAATTGGGCTGCAAAATAAAGGCCCAAACATTAGTTTTGAAAATAAAAGATATAAAACATATATTTATTTAAGAACAAAAATAATTAAATTGGCTAGGCCATTGGCCAAGCTATAAGCCTTGCTAGGATCACATCATCCAATCCCTCTTGAAGAGGATCTGTCTTCAGATCAAGAGGGTTTTTTAAGGCTCACAACAACCAAAATTGAGGTTCAACCAAGATAATAAACAAATCTATAATAGTCATCGAACAAAATTTCATTGAAATCATTAAGACCATGCAGTATATTTGATTGTGCAATGTGTGAAAATGGGCTTTCAAAATTGGAAAAAAAGGTGATATTTGGCCCACTTCACAAAAGGAATGTCTCACACTTTAACTTAAAGGAGTTTTGAAAAGAATTTTAAAGTCAAAGTGTGTTGTGGCACAAAATGTTAAGGAGTATGAAATAAGTGAATGATAGGGGCAGTACTCCACCAAATTAAAATAGATACATACAATGTGTGGTAACCAATCATAGTCGTCTTCCAATGACCAATGTTCTTGTTCAAAGCTTCATTTTCCAGACAAACACAACACCTATAACAGAAGGGGGTTTGGCAGATTTACAGATGTAACACAATACTGAAAACTTAAATGCAGATGTGTAAAAGCAACGTTGATTCCTTGCTTCAAATGAAAATCCACCAATCATGGATTACAAATCAAAATGATTCTATTAACACTCATGAGACCCGAATTAATTACTAAGTGCGAATTAACTCGAACCCAAATGCAATTAAGCAATGCACACATTCATGAATCTGCTACAGTTCATTAAGCATGAACACACAACGAATTCCACTCTGCAAATGAAGCATAAACAGAATGGTTTCTTCACTAAACCCAAACACAAATTCAACCGAACAAAACACTAATCTCAAGGTTTCAATTCATTCTCCGCAAAGAATCAACACATAAAATTAGTTCCTCATGGACTTCGAATTAGGGTTAAACAGAAATTGTGATTCAACCATTCAAAGTTACAAGTATCCATAAACATCATCCAAGCAATTCAAAACATGTCAAGTATTCACTAAGCTCAGAAAAGGTGAAATGAAAGCAACACAACCCCACAGAATATGCATTGTATCACTCAAATATCTAGGCTACTATTTACTCTAAAATCATCTCTAGAAAACAGGCATCAAATTAAGTTGGCAACCCTCTCAAATCAAAAATCAAAACAGATGCAGGTCAAGATCAGAAGGACTTTTCAAGGTTGTAATGGGGTTGAGGACAAGGTGTGGAACATATGGATAAGTAGTTAAGCAACAAAGGAAACATAGGAGCAATGGGGAATAAGTCACAATGAAGCATGAAAGCAATCCCAAACGCCAACACTTCCAAATTCGGTAATCACACAATGCTCAAATCCAAAGTCCTTTTATTTCTTTTCTTTTTTTTATATACAAAGAACATGCAAAGAAACAACAATTTTGAAATCACACCTGGGTATACAAATGAGCAATTCTAACAACCAATAACAAGTGTGCGCACAGCGCACTTATTGAGCACCCATTCCCAAAACAATTCCAAAGCTCCAAATTTTCTTAAGGTACGAAGAATCATGGTTTTTCAGGCTAAGGGCTTGTAATGAGCTATAAATCAATGAAAAAGGGTACGCAGGCTTAAAAAAGGGTTATCAAAAGAAACAATACAAGGTAGGCTCATCTGGATATAGGCTCACAAAACAAAAGTGCCTAAATCACATCCAAAATTGCATGTGAATCAAGAAGCATCGAAAAGAGTCAAGCCAAGGCCACAATGCAAGCATTCAAGAGGCATATACATCACACAAGAAAGAGCACAAAGTGGCTCAAAACCTCGCATAGGTAGAATAACTCAAAAACACTTGACATGTAAAGAAAAAGCAAGGATATCAGTCCACAAAACAACAAATAGCTCATCCTCCAAGAGTGGAGGAAGTGCCTAAAACAAAACAAGAAATACAAAGCAAAAAAAAGATATAACAAAACTCAACAAAGCAGACCACCCTTGACACTTAAACTGCACATTGTCCCAATTTGGCTCAACACAAGATCCAACAATCAAATTTCAGCAGATGGAATTGGACAAGTGCAATAAAAGTAAGGAAGGAGAAAGAAAACTCCCTGAATCATGGTGAAGGAGAAATAGGGGGTCAAGCACGAACGTCTCCTCCATAATAGTATCCACCAAAGCAGGGTTGCTCAGAAATGGCTTCTGAGGATGCCTATTTACTTTGAAACTCTTATCGGTGGACTAGCTTTTATCTCAACTACACCATAAGGATAAAAATTAGTGACCACAAAAGGACCAATCCACTTTGACCGCAACTTACCACCCATGAGTCCAAGTCTGGAATTATACAATAACACTTGCTGACCAACAACAAACTCCTTTCTAGCTATGGAGCTATCATGAAATCTCTTGGTCTTCTCTTTGTAGAACATGCAGTTCTCATATGCTTCCAAACGTATTTCATCCAACTCATTCAATTGCAATTTCCTTTCCTTCACAACTTGATCAAGTGTGAAGTTGTATGATTTGACTGTGCAATAAGCTTGGTGCTCTATCTACACAGGTAAGTGACAAGGCTTTCCAAAGACAACCCGATAGGGAGACATCCCAATAGGTGCCTTATAAGCAGTCCTATGAGCCCAAAGAGCGTCCTCAAGTCTATTGCTCCGATCCTTCTTGTTGGGCTACACAATCTTCTTCAAGATTCACTTAATCTCCCTATTTGAGATCTCAACTTGCCCATTAGTTTGGGGGTGATATGGTGTAGAAATCTTATGTACAACCCCTTACTTTCGGAGCAAAGAAACCATGGACCTATTGCAGAAATAGGTGCCCTGATCACTAACAATGGCTATGGGAATTCCAAACCTGCAAAATATGTGAGACCTAACAGATTCCATAACAACCCGAGCATCGTTAGTTTTGGTGGCTTTAGCTTACACCCATTTTGAAACATAATCAATGACAAGTAAGATATAAGTGAAACCAAATGAGACAAGGAAGGGGCCCATGAAGTCTATACCCCAAACATCAAAGACCTCCTAAAACAGCATAGGTTGTTGAGGCATCTGATGTCTCCAAGAAATGGCTTCATTGGCTCTCTAACATTGTTCACATGTGCTACAAATCCTCTACGCATCCTTGAAGATGGTGGGCCAGTAAAATTCACAATCTAGCACTTTGCGAGTTGTTCTTTGTATACCAAGATCACCACCAGGTGTAGATGAATGACAAAAATTTAGGACCGAGTCAATCTCATGGTCCGGAATGCATCTCTTGGTAACCTGGTCACTGCACAACTTCCACAGATACGGGTAATCCCAAATATAATACTTAATGTCGCTCTTAAGTTTATCATATTGAGCTTTGGATGCTAAGGGAGGAAAAACAAAAGCTACAAGATAATTGACAATATTCGCAAACCATGGTGATGGAAAAGAAGTGGAGAGGGTATACAAACGCTCGTCGAGAAAATCATCCTGGATTGGTGAAACATCATCAAGAAACCTCTTTATCCTGCTGAGATGGTCAGCAACCAAATTTTATGCTTCACTCTTATCATGAATCTCCAAATCAAACTCTTTGAGCTAGAGCATCGATCTTATCAGCCGAGGCTTTGATTCTACCTTCTTCAACAGGTACTTTAAAGCTGCATGGTCAGTAAACACAAAAATAGGAGAGCCAAGCAAATATGATCTAAACTTCTCAAGGGCAAGGACGATTGCAAGAAGCTCTTTCTCTATCGTGGTGTCCTAGAGTGTTGTAGATGACCCTCGGCTGCTTATCAATCCTTTGAGCTAAGACAACCCCCAATGCATAACTGGATGCATCACACATAAGCTCGAATGGGGTTGTCCAATCAAGCGCCTAAATGATCGGAGTGGTGGTGAAGGCCTTCTTGAGGCAATCAAAAGCTTCTTTGCATCCTTCATGAAAATAGAAGTCAACATCCTTTTGCAGCAAGTTGGACAAGGGTAGGGCCTTCTTGTTAAAATCCTTAATGAAACGCCTATAGAACCCTACATGGCCAACAAAAGAATGAACCTCTTGTACAGAAGAGGTTGTAAGGCAACTATGAAATAACAAATATCTTGGCTGAGTATACTTTTATACCCTTATTGGAAATTATGTGACCCAAAACTATACCCTATTCGACCATGAAATGGCATTTCTCAAAATTCAGAACAAGGTTAGATTGGATGCACCTATTAAGAACTTTGTCCAAACTTTCAAGACATGAATCAAAAGAGGATCCATACATAGTAAAATCATTTATAAACCCCCCTATGTAGTTTTCAAGAAAATCACTGAAAAGGCTAAGCATGCACTGCTAGAATGTGCTAGGGGCATTGCATAGGCCAAAAGGCATCCTCCTATAGGTAAAAGTGCCAAAGGGATAGGTGAATGTGGTTTTCTCTTAGTCCTCAAGTGCAATATGGATTTGAAAGTAACCAGAAAAACCATCACGAAAGTAGTAGTGGGATTTACCTTCCAAGCGCTCAAGCATCTGATCAATAAAAGGCAAAGGGAAGTGGTCTTTCTTGGTTTCTTGATTTATCCTTCTGTAGTCGATGCAAACTCTCTAATTGTTTTGCACCTTTGTTGGAATCAACTCCTTTTTTTCATTCTTGACTATAGTGAGGCCTGTCTTTTTAGGAACAACATGGATGGGGTTGACCCATTGACTGTTTGAAATAGGATAGATGATCCCAACTTGTAGAAGCTTGGTCACCTCCTTCTTGACAACATCTGAGATCACAAGGTTGAGTCGCCTTTGTGGTTGTCTCACTAGCTTTGCTTCATCTTCCAATAATATCTTCTGCATGCATGTTGATGGGCTAATACCAGGAATGTTAGCCAATGTCAATCCAATCGCCTTATTGTGCTTTTTAAGAACATGCAACAACCTCTGCTCTTGTTCAACAGTGAGGGAGGTGGAAATGATGACGAACAGTTTCTCTTCCTCCTCCAAGTAGACATACTTGAGGTTGTTTGGTAGAGGTTTTAACTCTAGAGTGTTGGCTGCTAGCTGAGTAGCCGGAACCTGAGGGGAGGGGGAAAGTGATTCTACAGCTTGTACCTCAACATGAGAGTCAAATGCATTTGTACTTCCTGTAACATTGTTAGTACATTCTGACTGTATAACATCAAAATCAGTAGGTACATCACCTAGAGAGTCAAACTCAACAAACTCAACATCATCATCTCCTCTTTTGCCTTTTCTTCTTCTCACTTTTCTCGTTTTCCTCTTGCTCTCTTTTCTTTTCCTTAGCACAAAACACCTCTCCATCCACCATTTTTCGTGCTCCAAGCTTCCATGGAAGTGCTTCTTGTGATTTTTCACGTTTTTGCCTAGTTTTTACCGTTTTTATGCACATTTGACATCACCCATTGAGGGTTTTGCGTTTTGATTTCGTTTTCTATCTTGGGCAACTCATTTTGTGGATTTTGTTGACTTGGACCAACACCCATTGATGGGGTTTTCGGATTTATATATCACAACACCATTTTTGCATTCCATTGAAGCTTTGAAATCTCTCTTTTGCTCTTGATTTGCGTTTTCAGAATTCAAAAGTTAGGGTTTTTGATTTTTGATGTTCTGTTTCAGATTTGAAGTGCTTAATTGCCCCATTTTCCATGTTTAGCTAAATTCGTGTGTTGATTCCTTGAAGGAGATACAATTGAACTTTGAGGTTTCGTTTTGAATTCGTGTTTTGTCTCTCTTCATCTTGATTTTGTGGTGAATGGTTACTTTTAATCTATTAATGCTTAATTTCAGATTGGGTTGGTTGTTCATGTTGATAAAGTTCATGCTTAATGAATTGGATTAACTGTTATAGATGAATGGATGTATGCATTGCTTAATTGCATATTGAAACATGTTTTTAACCCTCACTTAGTGGGTCTGGACGAGTGGATTGAGTGAGACAAAAACCTTAATTACGTGACCTGTGATGAGTAAAATTGCATTCAAATTCAAGGAGTCAATACTGATTTTAATTCATTCTATTAACATTTGCAATTACGTTTTGCTGTTGTGTTGAAATTTTGAATTTGTCTGCCAAACCCCCCTATGTTATTGTTGTGTTCATCTGGAAATTGAAGCTTTGGAAGAAAATATTGGTCATTGGGAGACGACTTGGTTCACTTTCATATACTGCATTTTGTCTGTTTTAATTTGGTGGGGTACGACCTTTATCACCTATGTCAATGAAGTTTTCTATCCTAGACTGTTGCTCTCGAGTTATCTTAAATGAAGGGGAATAAAATGTTTCCACATGCATGCTTTAAATTGATAAAATGTGTTAATGCATGATTCTCAACCCTTTTGCACTCTAGATTGTCCCTTTTGCTACCACTCATATGCATGTCTTATAAACCTAGAAGTAATATGCCTAAGAATGTTAAATTGACTATATTTACTAAACAATGGTTGCACCAACTTCTTTGTATCCATGATAATGTTGTCGTTGACACGATCAAATTAATACTACTAAATTATAGCAACATCAGTATTGCTAAGATAGTAGTTAAGGAAATAGAAAGAGTAAAGTTAACTCTAAGTCGTCTCCCAATGACCACAGAATTGCTTTTTAACATATTAGTTCTTATAAAATCTATCCAAAAGAGTTAGTCAAATAAAATAATAAAAATATAAAAGGATTAAGATAAACAAAGAAAGAAGTAGAAAAGATAAAAAGAGATAAAAACAATAGTAAAGAAAATAGATTGATTCCATTGCTTTTTCAAAATAGATTCATCATCGATTATCTAAAGATTATTGCTCAATTAATTATTGTTGTAAATTTGCAAATTAATCAATGTAAAGTCTCAATTATTTTGTTGGCATTCTCACTTTTAACCAAAGTACAGTCTCAATTAAAAGTTAGAACTTTTAGATTATCCACAGTAAATTCAACCAAAGTACAGTCTCAATCAAATTTTACTATGCCTAATCATGTCTATTCTTTTATCTCCTTACCAAATAAAAAGCTTAATTAATCAAAGTAAAGTCTCAATTATTGGTAAAAACTCATTCAATCACATGAAAGTTTATAAATAAAATCAAAGTAAAATCTCAATTACATTTAAAAAACCTTGAACTCATATGATCAACATGCATATAGATTTAAAATCATTACTTTTTACATGATTCAAAGATAAAAGACATAGATGAATTAAAATCTCAACAATAATAAAAAGAACAAAGAAATTATTTCATTCTAACCTCAGAATCCATAATGAAATTACAATGGAATCAATCCAAGAAGTTTAATAATCCATAGAATGAAAAAGTAAAGTAAAAATAGCAAGAAGAATAGAGAGAAAAAGGAAATGAAATTAGGCCACCCTAAGGGTTCCAAAACTCTGAAGTCCCGAGCTTGTCCTTTCTACTTCTCCCTTGGACTCTTTATATAGGACTTGGATTGGGCTTTTCAGTTGCTAAAACCTCTCAAATATCTTTTAAAATAAAGATAAATATTATTTATCTTATAGTGATTATGAATATTTAAAAATATTTGGAGATAGTTGGTTAATAATTTATGATATAATTAAATTAATTAATTATTTAAAGATATCTGATAAATTATCACCAAGTAATATTTGCATTAATTTTCTAAATAAACCATTTTCAATCCTATAGTCCAAATTTGCTTGCAATCCAAAAAGATGAATATTTTCACTTAAACCCCTCTAGTTTGACCAATCTTTGACCATAATCTCCCAGAGTTGACTGCTTTGACCCGTTGACTGTGCAATGGTAGGCTGACACGTGGGATCCCCATTCTCTCTCCCAAAATTAGGGTTTCTTTCTCTAGGTTTGCTTCAGCCACATGGTGGTGAATCTGCAACGTCTCCTTCTCCAGTGAAGGTGCTATGATGTTATTGCGTCTTGCGGCAATGGCTTCATGGTCATTCTATTGCAGTTCAAGAGCCACTAGGTTCGTGATTTGCATGGAGCTCTGATACAGGTGCATTTCTTCATATAGAATGCATTGTTGAGGATGGTGGAGTTCTGGCTCGATCTGCAGCAAAGGGGCTCGCGTTTCTAGTGGTTGTTGCGTTTGGTCCGTGAGAGATCTGACAAGTTGTAGGCACGGAGGACGGTGCGACGTGATGCTTGAACGAATGCTGCAGGTGTGTTCTCGCAATGCAGATCTGGTCATGCGTTCGTGAATGGTGCACAATAGCGGCAACGGGATAGAGGTTGACGACATGAAGGGTGTAGGTATGCTGGTGCTAAACACGGTGGCTGCCATGTTGCGTAGGGTTTCTGGTTGTGTCGAGAAGAGAAGGAGATGATGATGTATCATGCCCCGATTATTGTAGATGCATGTGCAAGGATTAATGCCATGTGGAATGTTTTAATTGGACAAAATAAAAGTTGGGGATTGCCACATGACAACATCTGAGTGATTTATTTTATGAGTTGAAAAATGGGTGCAAATAGACAACAAGGGTGCAGAAGTAGGTTTTATGAGACCCATTTGGAAAGAGGGTAGTGTATAAGTAATTCATGGGGTACAATCGTGATTTTTCCAGAACTTGCTGATATTAACCTTATTCAAAGGTGGTTTGTAACTTCAATCAATTTATTTTCCCACCTTGAATGAGCTTAATCTTAACTTCAGTTGCATCAACAAACGTTAAAATATCCAAACATAATTTATGCAACTAAAAATCACTTTTTAAGACATTTTTATAACATAAGCTCAAATAGCCTAATTGTTAGAACTATTAATTAAATAACTCTTTAAGCACATAAATTCAATTAAATACCCATAATTAAACATTAAATGAGGGCAAAAATATGCACTCATCATACCCATAATTTCAAAACTTTGTTCTTAGGTATTTTTTTTTTCACATCAACATTGGATCAAATGAATGAACATTACTTGAGAGAAATCAATATTCTAGAAATCAAGTTGCCATGCATAAACAACAGAAATATTATATTTTTCATACATGAGTTAATCTTTTTAATTCACAAGACAATCAATTATGAAAGAAAGCTCTCAAGTTAAATGTGTATTTTCTCACCAAAATTCGCTCAAGTGTTTTCGCTTGTGTTTTCACTCAAAATACTCATGCAAGTAAACACTCATAATACTTAAGAAGACTCTAATATTCACAAACTTTCAAAAAACATGCATTCAAAGATCATGAGGACTTTTTACAGGTTATAATGGGGCTAAGGCAAAGGTAGGAGAAATTTAGGACTTTTGAGGGTTTTGAAATAAAATTGTAGAAAGAATAATGGAGCAAAATTTCAAAAATAATTCTTTTTCGTCTATTGCTGCTTTTGAGAAAGCAATTATTTTCATTTTTCTACATCTGTTTTTTTTTAAACTCCTTCATCATTTTTCCCTTTCTTTTTTCCATTTTTATTAATTTATGGGTGAGGTACTCACCCACACACTTTATTCCTCAACCAATCCTAATATAATTCAGCAGCTTCTTCTTTCTTCATAAGGTAGAATATGGTCTTTTTTTCTTTTCAAGGTTATGCAATAGACTTAAAACACGAAAAAGAGGTTTAAAAGCTAACAATAAGAAATGCCTCAATCATATCAACTCATGCATATTCACCTAAGATGCACAACGAAAGAATCTAGCTAAACATTTGAATATAAACAAAACATGAGCAAGTCACTCAAGAAAAATAGTAATGACACATGATGGTCCATCCTTTGCATTAAGGCTCAAGACTCACAAGGTCAAAACTCTTTCACAAAAGATTTAATCAAGAAATTCTCAAATCACCTCAATAAGCAATTCATAGAAGCAATCCACTCATATCAACATGACTTTTATTTTTCCAGAATTATGATCATCCCAATTATTGAATCAAATCCTAAAAATACAATGTCAATATGTTTTATTGAAAGTAGGGAAATATTTTGGTGGATTTCTTAAGAGACATATTGTTTAAAAGTTTCACTTAGTAAGAACTGAAAAAAACAAGAAAAAAAATCCTACCTATAGTTTGTATCCCCACACTTATTTCAAAAATTGTCCTTGATGGACTTATTTTGGGTAGGAAACGGAAAATTTTATGACTTCTGGCTTAATCTGGCCATATGTCAGCTTGTACCATTTTTTTATATACAAGTCAGCTTGTACCATTTTTTTAATTTTTACATTTTTTATTTTATCAAAACTAAAACCAGAAACATATTTTTGAAATTTTTTTAATATTTTTAAATTAAAAACAGAAAAAAAAAACAAATATGCATGCAATTTAACTTTTTTATCGACAATGTTTTCAATAGAATATGAGTCTAACCTCTTTTCCTTTTGAAGCAACCTTTCCTCTTGCTCCTTAGCCAAGTCAACAAAAATCACCACTAAAAATTTATTTTCATCATTCACATTAACAAACTTGATGTGTGGAGTGTGTGACTTCAACTCAATTTGAGCATCATCAGGTGCATTCAGATGGTTAATTGGATCATCAGTAATCCTTGTAAGCTCATCTTTTGAGCAAAAATCTGCACTTGAAGTTGTTGAATTTGTTGCTTCATCATTAACCAAGTCAGTTTGCAATAGTAGATGCTTCAGTTGCATCTTCGAATGTCATTGGTTCTTTAACTTCACTTGATTCCTCCATTGTATTGTTCTCACAACTTTGCTCATAAAAAATATCATTTGTACTCATATCATCATTAATAGATAAAACTTTATATTCACTTTAAGCATCATCATCATCATCATACCCATCAGTAGATATATTAGCATAAGAATCTTCAATTTCTTCATCACTAGTTGTGATATTTTGAAAAACACATGTTCTTTAATCATTTATTGTGGGTCGTGTTACAATTGTTGTAGCACAAGGTTGGTTGAGAAGTTGAACTTAGCTTTGATACCTAAACCCAAACCTTATAAACTTCATTGGCTTAATAAAGATGGGAATATCAAAGTTGAGCATCAAGTGGACATCAAGTTCTCCATTGGGAAATACAAAGATAAAGTGATGTCATTCCCTTGGAAGCTTGTCACATTCTCTTGGGAAGGCCATGACAATTTGACTGCAAAACCACCTACAATGGTCATACCAATGAGATCAACCTCCTCCATAAAGCTAAAACTTTTTTGCTTCACCCTCTCACACCTAGTCAAGTTGCTAGTGATCAAGCTCAAATGAGATCTAGGAGAGAGGAAGAGAGTTTCAAGAACTCTACTTTAAGTCCTAAGAGTGAGATAGGGGAATCTCCAAGTTCCACTCCTAAGGTCCTTTCTCATGAAACCCTTTTAACTTAAAAATCTTTACTCAATGTGCTTCATGATGAACAACCTTCCTATCTCCTTTTATGTCACTCTTCCCTCACTTGTCTTCCAAGTCTTTCACTTAAGGATCTCCCTCCTTCAATTGTTACTCTTCTTCAAGAATTTCAAGATGTTTAATGGGAACCAACTTAATCCTACATCAAACTTTCTCTTGAGTGTTTGAAGTCACACCTGCCTCACTCGATCATCCCCTTTGGTGTGAACCCCATTTGCACAAGGGCTGACATAGGATTTTAGGGTTAGAACCTTGTAGGAAACTTGGAAAATTAATGAAAAAAGGTGAATTGGAAAGTGGTTGAAATTCCAGTTTAGGTATTAGTTTAGAAACGTCGATATCTCAAGCTGTAGAACTCCAATTGAGGTGATTCCAAAACGACGTGAAAGTTCACGTTCTGAACTTTAATTTAGGCTTAAGAATCACTAATTTTGGGTGACTTGAACGAAAGGAATGACAAGGAGATAAATCTGGGTAGAATTGGTTTTCTAAATTTGGGTGAAGAAGAAAGAATAGTAGGTGAATATAAAAGTGGAAGAAAAGAACCACTCTTTGAAAGGGAGACAACACACAAAGGATGGAAAATTCCTTTGATACAGCCAAGGGGTTCTTAAATCACTCAAGAACATAGGAGAATCACTCTCACTAAGATAGAAGAGATAAAACTCTAATATTTCTGAATAACACTCAACTTGTCTTTGTTAATAAAAATGGTTTAGCTTATATAAAAGCTTTAACCATCAAAATTACAAAAGACCCATTAATTGCAATTATATCTCACTTAAGCTAATAATGATCCACCACTTTATAGCTAATTGTAACTTAAATTGTGGCAACTCAAAAGTCACCTAAAAGCATTGAACTATGAATCCTCTAGGTTTCCCAAATGTTGATGACTAAGTTGCCAATTGGGTTATTATTACAACTTGAAATAATTAGGATTTGCGATTATTTGATTTATTGAGTATGTAAGGTAAAAATGGCATAAAAATTGATTTTAGTTGCATAAAATATTATTGGATATTTTAAATTTTGTTAATACAACTGAAGTTTAATATGGGTCATTAAAAGTGTGGATTTGAAATATTCAAAGTTACAAAATAAGTCCAAAATCAACAAATTCTGAAAAGAAATAGTCAAGAGCTAAATGCACCTCCCAGTTTTAATTTACACACTCCTCTTGCAATTGGACCACAAAAACTTGTTATGCACCCCCAATTTTTACTAAGTTGTACCCCTCCTGCTAATTAAACTCCACTCAACCAGATTATGCCATGTGGCAATCCCCACCTTTCAAATCAAGCCAACCATATGTTGACATGTGTCATGATCCTCCACTCACTAAACTGGCCAACCATACACTGCCACGTCACCATCTCCCAAAATGAAATCATAACCCTAATCTTTCTCCTCTCCCACCATCACCATGCCGGCAGTCGCCACCATGCTGGCAGCCACCACAGATTTGCCGCAGAAGCACCGTCAACCACCTACATCCTTCTCGTCGACACCTACCGCGTCCCATTGCCGCATCTATCTTTACCACCATGACGCACCTGCAGTAACACGACCATCTTCTTTGCAACGAACCACCATCATCATCATCAACCTCAACACCGTACAGCCATTGAAGCTTCCCTACGACGCACCTGTAACCACGTTCGAAACAGCTACAGCAACGAAATTTGCACCATGCTTCGACGTCGACATCCACCAGAACGTCAGCCACGTCGGAGCAGCCACCACCTTCCCTTCTCCACAACAGTAGACCATGAGCACACATACCACAAAACATGGCAGCCACTGCACACGCAAGCACACAAACTATGAAACATGGCAGTCGCTACACACGCAAGCACACACCACAGATCTGCAGCAGAAACGCAACCACCACGCTTAGCTTCATAACCTGCACTTGCACCACTGTTTATGCATCACCACCGTGACATGAGCCTCCGCGCACCACCTGCCATTCACGCGAGAGCTTGCTCGCAAATCCACCATTGCAGCAGATTCAGCATCTCCAGCACCGCATCAAACCAATGACGCCAACACGAAACCAGATCGAAGAAGAAGAACGAGCCAGACCACCACGCTTGAGAATCTGCCTGCATTTGTGCCTTGCTGGAAAACGCACCAGCAACCACCATACGGGAATCGTTGGAAAAGAGTGTGAGAGTGAAACCCTAATTCTGGCAAGAGAGTGCACTCTTCCACATGTCAGTCTGCTATTGCACAATCAAATTGGTCAACTGGTCAACAGGTAAATTGGTCAAAGAAGCAGTCAACTCTGATCAAATTCTGGTCAATATTGTAAAAATGATTAAACAAAAGGGGCAGAATTGGAAATTGGATAAAAATTAAGTTTCTAATTAATTGAATAAAGATAAGATTTTAGCAATTGAACAGATAAAGTCCAAGTCTAATCGAAGTCTATATAAAGAGACCTAAGGGAGCAGAAGAAGACACTTAGCAACTCTCTAGTTTTGGCAGATACTAACGTCTACCACATCTCTCATTCTTCCTTTCCTTTTATTTTCTTTTGTTCATCATATATTATCATGTATTCCATCAAAGCCATGGAGGGCTAAGCTTTTAAGGTTGATTCCATTGTAATTTCTTAACTGGATTATGAGGTTAGATGAATTAATTTATTTGTTCTTTTGATTATTGTTGTGGTTTTTGTTTATCTATGTCCTTTGCTTCTTAATTGAATAGAAAATAATGATTTTAAATCTACACACATGTTAATCATATGAGTTAAAAGGTTTTTAAATTCAATTGAGACTTTACTTTGATTTTATTTAGAAACTTTCATTCGATTAAATAAGTTTTGCCAATAATTGAGATTGTACTTTGATTAAAGGTAATCACTTTAACTAAAATTAGTCAAGACTTTACTTTGATTAATTAAGTTTTCTATTTGGTAAGAAAACAAAGGAATAGACATGATTAGGCATAGTAAAATTTAATTGAGATTGTACTTTGGTTGAATTTACTATGGATAATCTAAAAATTCTCACTTTTAATTGAGACTGTACTTTGATTTAAAGTGATAATGCCAACAAATGAATTGAAACTTGACATTGATTGATTTGTAAATCAACAACAATAATTAATTTAACAATAACCTCTAGATAACCGATGAAGAATCCTATTTTGAAAAAGCAGTGGAATTGACCTATTTTCTATTACTGTGTTTATAATCTTTTATTTGTGTGACATTCATTCTTTACATATCAAAACCCCATATTTTTATTGTTACTAGTTTTAATATCATTTTTATAAGAATCAAATATTTGAGATCAATTTCGTATTCGTTGTGAGACGACTCAAGGTTATCTTAACCCTAACTAGTTTGTTCACTACTAACTTGGCAATACTGAAGTTGCTAAAGTTAAGTAGTGGTAATTTGATCGCCTAACGACAGAGATATCACCCAAAATACAATTTGGTCAGCCAATTTTACAAAGGATTGGGTCACTATTTAAATAAATTAATAAGTTAAAAAAACACTTACAACAAAGTGGTGCATTAGTCCTTCTCCATTTGGGTCATGATGCAATTCACAACCTTGGCCTTTTCTCCTTGAAACGTGGGCTTGTATTAAAATAATATGGAAAACACTTGTTGAAGAGCTTCCTTTGATTTCATTTCTCTAGCCCTTGTCATAGGTCCTCCAAGTTTTTCAAGTGGATATTTGTCCTTGTTCATTGTCAGGTCTCCATTATTCTCTTCCTCTTTAAAAGGATTTATCCTCAAATCGAATTCTCCATTTACATAAAAAAGAGATAAGTCAAACATATTGAAGGTGAAACTAACATTTTACTCATCGAGCAAATACATTTTGTAAGCATTGTCATTTATTCTTTCTAGCACTTTGAATGGACCATTTCCCCTTAGTTGAAGCTTTGATTTCATTTGTTCTGGAAACTTTTCCTTTCTTATGTGCACCCAAACTCAATCTTCGGGTTGGAAGACAACCTTCTTTCTACCTTTGTTAGTTTGCCTTACATAGCTTTCATTTTTCTTTTCAATTTAACCTTTCATTTACTCATGTTGCTTCTTCACATACTCATATTTAGCCTATGCTTCTTTATGCTTAAACATGAAAATGTTTAGTGTAACATCCTGTCAGGATATTATAAATTTTAATAATAATAAAGAAAAGTAATTAATTACACTGCATTTAATAATATATCATTTCCCAAAAACACGGGAAATTAAAATCTTTTTATTAATTCCAAATATAACCAAAGTTCATAAATCATAAAAAACTGAACATAATGAAAAAGCCTCTCATCAGAGTTTACAAAATATTTCAAAGCTGAATAATATAAATACTCCCAGGCTTTTCCCCCACTCCGCGGCTAAGTCTAACCGGCTCGACTTGCAACATCATCTGCTCACGTGTACCGCGTACACGATCATCGCCAAACACAAGCAAATAGGGTGAGCTAAAAGATAAAGCATAATTGTACACCAAACACACACACACACACATACACACACACACACACACATATATATATATATATATGTATATATATATATATATATGTATATATATGTATATATATATATATGTATGTATAAACAATTAAAATACATCAATAACACAACTATTCTCTTATCCCGCATGCCCACAACTATATATGATATCATTTCATTTCCCAAGGAACTTCCTCATTTTCTATCACATGGCCACAACCATGTATATCGATGCACCTCGCGAAAGACTCATTACCTTCCTTCCACATGGCCACAACCATATATATCAATGTACATCAAGGAGACTCGTTCCAGCTCTTCCACATGGCCACAACCATGCTAGCAGTGTTCTACATCTTCTATTAAGTATCTCAAGACACCTTGCTGCCACACCTATTGGCCACAACTGATAGAGCACGTGCGGGGACCATGCTACGGATCACACACTGTAACGTCAGGTGGAGTTCCCAAATACGAACATAGTCTGTAACGTCCTAGGACTACCAAACTCGTAAGTGAATCACTAAGGAGGGCAATCCATCTGGACCCATCCGTACTGGCCACAACCAGCACACTCACACTGACAACACTCACCAACCCGAGCCACAACTCAAAGGTTCCTCGTGTTTATCCGCTATCCCGAGCCACAACTCAAGGGAAGTCATTCCGGGCCACAACCCATAGAATGCCACGTGCTTAACCCCTATCCTGAGCCACAACTCAAGGATATGTTCCAGGCCACAACCCATGGAACACCAACAAGCCCACCCTTGAGATATCTTAGAAGTCTTTTAGACCACGCTTCACAAATTCCATCTCATCCCATTAAGACAACAATAACTCTTACCGTGAACGCCCAACTGCACCCTCAATCACTTAAGCTAAAAGTCTTTGTTCAAACAGTCCAGCCTATCTCGCTTAAGCTAGACCCACTAGCTTGAGCGAGCCCCTAGAACAGTTGCAACCCGCGAAGTCTCGCTTAAGCGAGCACCTTCTCACTTGGGCGAAGCCATCCATCGCCCAGAACTAAAAGTACCTCGCCTAGGCGGCGAGCCACTCAACGCATCACATTAGCCTCGATATCTAGCTTAGGCGACAAGCTCTCGCTTGAGCGAGATACCCCTTCGCCCAAAATGGAATTTACCACCTGAGCGAGAGAGAGCCCCCAACCACAACCCCTGGCATACATGGACTCTCGCCTGAGCGAGGCACACTCGCCTAAGCGAGATGGCCTGTCGCCCAGGACCAGTTTCCCTCGCCCGAGCGAGATACTCGAGTAGAACCAATACTCGTGTCTCTGCGAATCTCGCCTAGGCGAGTCTAGCTCGCCTGAGCGAGAATTGCATAATGGCTCACTATTTACGCACGTAACTAGTAGTAACCATGCCACAAACTCATACCAAATCATGCCATTCATTTGGAAAATAGTGCATGCACATATGGACACAATTTTGACATAATAAAGACCCCCAAAACCAAAGTTTTGCACAATTACACTGATACATTGCATAATGTCATTATAATCAAATGATTATGTATGAATTCGTATAAAACAGTGCCTAAACACCCCAAACCCCAATGCATCTCAAATACAGTGCATAATCCATAGCATATACTCATAAAATCATGCAATATGATCAAAGGCATACAATTTCGGGTTCAGCTCCCCTAACCTGAAATTTTCCCTTGCTTAGAAATTGCAGAATGTTGGAAATCCCTCCTTGATCACTAGGCAGCCTAACACCTTCCTTTCACTATGCTCTCAATTGCCAAAACCCTCTTCAATTTTCGCACCCTTGCAAAGCCCTCAGAAAACAGCTTCTCCAAACCCTATTCCCCTCTCAAAAAAAAAACGAAATTATGGTTTAACTTTGGATTTTATTATGCTATTCAAGGGCCACTACTTGATTGCTTCTCAGCCCCTTCGCTGCCCCCTTTCTGCTAGGTTTCTCCACCCTTTCATATTCAGCCCACAATTATTTTTTAAGCAAAAAGAGTTAAATCTGACTCACCAAGGTTCGAACCCATGACCTTCTCAATGCCAAATCAAAGCTAAACCACCAAGCCAATTAATGTTTCATGCCAATTCACACACTTTTACAATCATGTTATCACCCAACACGGCCATGTATAATTTTAAAAATAAAAATAAGTCAACCAACACACCAATAGCACACATAGGACTCAAACCCAAGTCCTCTCACACAATCAAAGTACTCTCAACCATTTGAGCTAGTACTATTACACATCATACCCATTAGAATTTAATGTCATAAATGCACTACCTACCCGCATTTATTAATTAATTATTTATTTAATTAATTAAATTCTGTGGATCTTACATTTAGCATATGCAACAAATCAAAGGAGTTAAAGGGTTAAATCCATATACAATCTCAAAAGGTGAATAATTAGTTTTACTATGGACTGCCTATTATAAGCACACTCAACATGAGGCAAACATGTTTCCCAAGACTTAAGATTTTTCTTTAAAATTGTCCTAAGTAATATGCCTAAAGTTCTATTGACTACCTTAGTTTGACCATCAATTTGTGGGTAACAAGTAGTAGAAAATAACAATTTAGTACCAATCTTACCCCCACAAGGTCCTCCAAAAATGACTAAGGAATTTTGTATACCTATCACTCACAATGCTCCTTGGTAGTCCATGAAGTCTCACTATTTCCTTGAAAAACAAGTCAGCCACATGACAAGCATCATCCACCTTCTTGAAAGGTATGAGGTGTGTCGTTTTGTAAAACATGTCAATAACAACAAACATATAATCCTTTCCATTCTTTGTTTTAGGTTTGTCGTCCCGTCGAAATTTTGGTTGCGACAATTGGTAGATTGAGTAGACAATCTTTTTGCAGGTGTTCTATAACCTTGTGAATCAGGATCATGGTCTGTTGTACCCGAATGATATTCTGCATAATCATAAATGCACAATTTATAAATATGAAAATTGTGAAAATATTAGAAGTAGATACAGACAAAATTAGCAAACAACAAAAATAGAAACCATATCAATACTTACAATTTGGCTATCACTAGAGGTTGGTACATCACAATCAATTTTATGGCTTCCATCAACAACCTATTTAGGAACTACATTAGAAGTACTTTTTTGACTTATATGTATAACTTGTTACAAACACATACACTACCAATCAGCAAAGCATACTATAAAATTGAAAAGTTCATTATTAACCATTACCAACCTTTAGTAGTTATTACCTCATTATTCTGGAATTGATAAATAATTAGTGCAACAATATGAGGATTTACGGAAGCTTTTACTATTGATGTGTAACGTCCTAACCAAAAATTACTCATCAAAATAAAACAAAATAAAATTTGATAAAACAACCTCATTTATTAAGTACGATTTCCCAAAACGCGGGAAAATTTAAATCTTTTATCTCAACGCGCCAAACCAGAAAATAAAATTTGTGGCGTTACAGTATTACAAGTATAATTGTTTATAAAACTAATACAAAGGATCCATAGTCCGCCAAAATAAAATCAGTGAAAATCCCCAAGTAGTCCCCACTTCATTTCTATGCATCAGCCTACTCACCTGCATCAACATTTGTTCCTATGTAACAAGTTATATGATCATCGCCAAGCACACACAGATAAGGTGAGCTCATTTAAATAAACCAAAAGAATATCATAATAAGTACATCATCTCAATATCATAACCCGGGTTAGTATTTCTCCCTTATTCCTTAGTTCCTCACTCCCGACAATTTTATTAGACATCGATCATTTCTATACTCTTTAGGTGAGATCAATGATCAATCTTTGTTGCACGAGTGTCTACTCGCCCCTCCGACTATAGGCCACCACCTGATAATCACACGTGGGAATAACTTTGCCATAGCATCTCACCGTGACACCAAGTGGAGCTCCCCAAAACAAACATAAGTTTGTAGTTGTTCCCAGACTACCAAAACTCTATCAGGTGCACTGAAGAGGGCAATCATTCGAAACCTCGTCGTACGAGCCACAACTCGCACACTCTATTAGACTTCCTAAACCACCAGGCTACAACCTAGAGTGGCCACGTGTTACCCCAATACAAGATGCACTCGTAACTGGGCCCCCAGCCAAAGTATCGCATCATAACCATCACCCAAAGCAGTGTAGAAACCCTTCCTTGTGCACTAACTCTGCACCAAATTCGCCTGGCACGCCTCTCGCATCGCTAGGCGGAACCTGGTTCCAGACCGCTTGGCGGGCATCTCACACCGCTAGGCGCCAAGCGCCATCCAGGAGTTTTGTTGCATCGTCACCGCCTGGCGGACCCCAAGCCTGCCGCCAGGCGCCACGCACTCTCTAGAGATTCCGCTGCACCTCTTCCACCTGGCGGAACTAACACTACCGCTAGGCACCTCGCTCATACAAGAACCACCGCCAGGCGCCACACCAGTAGCGCAAATGCCTGGTTTTTGATAATTAAAACAGGTCCCAATTGACCTCAATCATCCAACATACCAAATTGTAGCACACTTATGGCACTCTAGATATAGTTTTATAACTAGATTACCAGCCACACAATAAATCAAGCAAACAATAATTTCCAATGTAGCTCATACACCATAAATAACTCAAACAGTGAAGCATGCATTCTAGCCCACCTCCAAGTATCAATCTCAACCATTCAAGCATATTTACAACAACCAAATTGCACTTTCTATTTCATGTTCGTCATTTTACTATTTGACCAATCCATAATCATCCAATTACATCATATAGTGTCCAAATTACTGATTCCCATATAAATATAGTCCTTATCATGTTTCTACATACAATCCTTATTTAGTTTAATGCATATCTCCCCAATATCACATACTCGTACCCAACTCATTTCATATCTTTTAACAATTATAGTTCATTATCTCACCTGTCAAGTTTTATTCTCACACTTCATAATCAGTTACACAATTTTACATACCATAGGTTCAATTAACTACATCCAAGAACCCCATGCGAGATAAATCAATGTGTCTCCTGCATCTGCGATGTCGCCTGGCGGTAATCCTGGTACTGCTAGGCGGTGCACAATTCAAAAAACAATTCAAAAACAATTCAAAAAAATTCAAAAAATTCAAATAAACTAGAAATTGACATGTGACGTTGACTTTAACACCATCTGGTCAAAATTAACGGCGATGACCAAATTGAGTCATTTTTAAGAAAATAAGGATTAAATTGAGATAACGAAAAACTTGAAGACCAAACTGAAATTTCTTGACAAATAGAGGGACCAAAAGAGTAATTTAACCTAAAATTCATTAAATTGTTATCAATTTTTTGATGAAAAATATTTATTACAAATTTTTATTAATGATAAAAAAATAAATTATTGATATTAAATTTATATAATTCATCATTATATTAGTATCGAGTCACTAAATTTGTTTATAATATAGACTATAATTTATTAGAGCTTCGAAAATTGACTTATAATTTATAAAATTTAGTAATTCTAAAACTAGTTTCTAAATTTAAATAATAATGACTACAAATTTAAGTAACCCAATAATATGATAATTAGAAAAAATAATAGTTTCTAATTCTATTCGACCAAAATTTAATTATTGAAATAAATTTAATTTTTTGTAAGTACTAATTAAAAATAAAACTATATAATAAATAGAATGTTTTTATTTAACAATAAATATTTTACTTAATTATTTATTTCAATCTTTATCATTGTTAATAAAAACAAACTTTCAAAATTAATCAATCAATTTTATCTACCAAAATAAATTCTTAGTAAAGTAAAGTCCTCTAACTAAATAAGATAAAAAAAAATCAATATTTATAGGCTAAATACGTTTTGAATTTCCATTTTTGTTTCATCATAAGCTTGACACTTAGAAAAGGAATTCTATTGTGCTAGACTTGCATATCTCAATTTGTGTTGGACTTGTAGTTCTCGCCTAACATGATCCCAATACATTTTGACTAAGGATATGAATATTTTTCAAATTTCTTCCTTTTTTTCCCTATGAAAGGTTTGATACTTCTCAACCAAGGTGGGTTTGATACATCCCGACCAATAACTTGGTGAGTTCTAGACACAAGGTCTAATACATCTCAATCAAGGTAATCTAATATATCCTCAACCAAGGAAACTATAAGGGTGTGAGACGAGAATATCTCATACAAGGATCAACTAGCTTTGACAAGACATAAATTGAAAATATTTAAACCAACATTAAAAGTTTTTATTTGATGTATTTTTAACATATTTATTATGTTAAATAATTACTATTTTTTAAAGTATATTTTTTACATTATTTGAATTCATTTTTTACTATTTTCAACTTCAAAAAATAAAATTATATTGTATTAAACGAATCTAGGAATATACATTACACATACATTCATCATATGAGTCTAGCAACACACTAACCAAGTGTAAAAAAAAAAATTAGATGATAGTCTAACAATACATATTTAACGAGTATGTTCATACATTGATTAGATGAATATAGCAAAAACACACTAGAAGAGTATAACGATACACATTAAATAGGTTTGTCCATGCACTAATTAGACAAATATAGCAATAAAATATTAGACATAAACGAGTCATTCATACGTTGATTAGACCAATCTATTCATACACATATTAATCAAGACTATTAATACACATTAGATAACTTTATTAATTATTTGATTATATGAGTTTTGCAATACTGCAATACTCATCAGATGAGTCTACGCATACAATAATTAGATGAGTCTTTTACCCATCACATTATACTAGTGTAGTGATAACATTTGACAAGTTTGTCTGTGCACTAATTATACAAGTATAACAATAAAATATTAGACGAGTCATTCATAAACCAATCTATTTATACACATATTAGACAAATTTATTAATATACATTAGACGACTTTATTAATTATTTGATTAGACAAGTCTTGCCACACATAATAAATGAGTCAACGCATACAATAACTAGATGAGTATTTTACCCATCTAATTATATAAGTCCTGTAATACACTCTTTTACCTATTTTGTTGTTCCTGAGAGTTGTTCTTTTATTTTATTTTCTATACCATTTTTATTATTTTATGATTTCTACTTACATACTAAACCTATAAATATTTTTTTTTTCAAGTTTTTTTTAATTATATTCAAAATTTAATTATAAACTTAAAAATATTATTATTTATTTTCTCACTTCTAAATTTCTTTGAATATAATATATATTTACAAACATAAAAGAAAAAACACGTAATTAAACACTAACAATGTATTATCACAAATTTAATAAATTTAGCAAATTTTTAAAAATAATATACAAAGCGTTTGCTAAAGTAAAAAAAAAAATTAAAAATAATAAATAAAGAGGGTTAGGTCATCGCTAAGTTAATTTTAAAAGATAATGTAAATAATAAATAGAAAGGGCTAGACCCTTGTAAGTTAAAATTAATTTTAAAATATAATATAAAGAGAAAGCTAAATCTTCGCTAAAATAAAACTAATTTAAAAAATTATAGAGAGGGTCAGACCCTTACTAATGAACAATGTTTTTTAAATTATTATATTTTATAGTAAGTATACACTTAAAATTATTTAATTTAAAAAAAAAACTACAAAGAATTTGCTAATGGAGAATATTTGTTTAAAAATAACATATAAATAAGATTAGACCCTCGTTAAGTTAAAATTAAATAAAAAAGTAATATGAAGAGTGGACAAAGCCCTCTCTAAGATAAAAATAATTAAAATTATTTTAAATAAAATAAATAAAGAAGGTTATACTTTGTAAAACAAAAACTAATTTAATATATATATATATATATATATATATATATATATATATATATATATATATAAATAGACGGCTAAGCCTTTTTAAGAGAAAAATATTTTTTAAAAAATTGTAAAACTTTTTTTTTAACTTATTATAAGCTACAGCTGGTAAGGTGGTTGCTATTTTCATGTTGTGTCTACAAAACCGAAACTATTTTGCTTCCAATTTTTGACTCACGCATTTTTCTGGTTGCTAATTGAATGCATTCTTGTAGTAGTTATGTTTGTGAATTTTTTTCCTTATAGGTTAAAATGTTTTTATTTTACAAAATCTAATCTAAATAATATAATATAAATATATTTAAGTTCATTAAAGTAAACAAATTTGTTTCTATTAATTTAACCAAGATGAAAAAATGAGCCTAATAAATATTTTTTGACATGACTTATGTGAATGCTTCTCCCAACGTTCCTTCAGCTTCTCCAATCCTTTTATTGATGTTTTCATTTATTGAGACTCTTCCATAACAGACATTCAATGCACAATAATCTTTTGTTTCAAAGGAGGTTTTTGTATTGAAATTGAATTGAGCAGGTTTGAATTTAATGCAGTCACCGGATGTTGTAGTGGAATGAGAGTCCCCAAACACTTTATCATCACAGAAAAAGCAAATCACATAAAATAAGTAGGTTTTGTTTTAGAGTCTCATTTTTTTTCCAGACCTTCAAACTTATTATCACTGTACGTGTTTTGAGGTGCACATCGGTTTCATTCTTCCCTTTGTTACTTTGTTTCATTTGATAAAATTAGTTAGATGCCTTCCATATTGCAAATCTTCAATTTCTTTTTCAAGTGTTTTGTTATTATCACTAGGTGAGTTGTGCTTGCATGCAGTGGTGGCAGTTTCCAATCCAAAACTCCTAGGAAAAAATATCGTTCTTTTTTTCTCCTTTTTGTGTTTGATTTTCGGTAGTAGCCAAACTATTTTTGTTATTATTCTGTTGTTTGACTTGAAACAACTTTAGTGTTGTTTAGCAACAAACATTAAGTACTTTATGTATAATCTAACATGTAATACCTCATTTAAATAATAACCTTAATTAAATGAAATGGCACACAGAATAATATAAGAAGCAAGTCATGGAGTATAAAGTCACCACTCTTTATAGTTATCCAGAAGAAACAGAAATGGACTAGGGCACACCACGATGCCACTAACAAGATAGAGTAAGGGGCCAACAGTATTCAAAATAAAGCCCCAAAGCAAGACAATACATGGGCGTTAGCCCTAAAAGGAAACTCAAATCGGCAAAATCCAACCCAGATAGACTATGCAGCGGAATCTCTATTACTTTGTTGACTACGAGGAGTTATCGCATTTGCTCCCATCAATAAATTGATAATCATCGCAAAGAGAGAAAACCACACACACAAAACATACAACAAGAAAAAAGGGTAAGCTAGAGTAGAAAAAGGTTTATCATACTATTATATACAATTTGATATAGTCAAAGATTCATACGTCAACAAAACATGTGATGACTCGCAACCAATACATTAAGACTCAAGACACGACTTATTTGGATACATATAATTAGTCGGATTCATCGGATGCATGCACTTGTGGTGGCTCTACTGCTCTACCGAGCTAATTGTCAAAGGATCCCATCCTACCACACACAAGGTTAGCCTTAAAGTGTCCCAGGCCTCCTGCTACTTTCACCACTTGAGTCAGTACATTCTACGTGAGACTAACTGATTCTTTAGAGTGTCAGGATGCAATTCTTATATTGAATTCTTACTAAATTATATAATGAGGCACCACCATGAAACTCCCACTAACAGGGGTCATGGAATTACATTCTGACCATGAGGCACCACCACGCAACCAACGTGGAATTACGTCCTGACCAGTGAGGCACCACCACGAGATCTCACCAAGAGATTCATGGAATTATACCCTGACCAATGAGGCACCACCACGAAACTATCATGGAATTACGTCCTAACCACACCAACATCATGTTCCATCGATCAATATAACATTATTGCTCATACTAATTCCATGTCACTTTTATAACCAACCATCCCATACATGCCACATGCCAAAATCATGTCAAACTTATCAATTATAATCCATAAACCATTTCACCTATACATATCCACCCAATTCATGTTTTAACAGGGTAATATAATGAAAACAGATGGCAAACATCCAAGAATAGAGAAGAAAACAAGTCTTGGCACGTTCTCGCCTAGACCTCGCTCAGACTGACACGCCTCGCTTAGGCGAGAGGTTTCCCTCGCTCATGCGAGCTCCTTTCGCCTAGGTGAGAGCTTGAAAAGAGGAATAATGTTGCCACCGCGTTCTCTCACTTAGGCGAGACCTCCTCGCTTGAGCGAGATGGCTTCTCGCTCAAGACTGGAGCTCGTCGCTTGAGCAACAGCTCGCGCAACACCTGGGAGGGTTTTCTGATACTCTCGCTTAGGCGAGTTCCATTCGCTTGGGCGAGATTATTAGACTTCCTCCACTGTTCACGCATACAGCAACCAAAAACTCATCCAAACAGCACCCAATACATGATCATACCATCATAAGTGCCACACAAACATCAGAATCACAAAGCGGAACTAAAAATGAACCAAAAAGATAAAAAGACGTGAAACCCTAGCTTCCCTTACGTGGAAAGAGCTAGCAAAAGACTTCGACACCAAGTAGCAGAGCACAACAACTCTAAGAATGGATCAATAAGCTGGAAAATAGTGGATCAGAACAGAAACGAGGTCATTGAGATGAGCCTCAGAGGAAACACAAAAAGTAGAGTTAAAGGGAAGTGTATAAGGGTTGAAGGTCAACTTACGTGAAGTAGGATGAGCTTGTACAAACTTGACAGAGGTGGAGATCAAACCCTAGCAGAGAAATGCTACTACAGCTCTAAGAGAGGAAGGGGAAAGTTTTCTGACAAATGAAGAGAATGAGCTGGTTAAGGCAGTTTAGGGTCTTTGGCTCCTTATAGCGGACAAATGAAGAGAATGAACAAAAATCCGATAGACTTTTTAGAGGGAGGGTCCCATTGGCGTGCATCCAGTAGGAATTGAACCTACGAATTCGCCAATTATGAGTTGGGCTCTTTAACCATTCAGCCATGGATGCTTAGCGGGAATCCTCGTACATGGTGAATAACCAAATTCCAATTGAAGTGAAATCTTTCGGATAAATCAATGCAATTAGGAGGATTCGATGAAAGGACATCAA
>Ga0209589_1001223_pt1 | contig 41511 bp, 25 predicted proteins | sample CowpeawhiteBW_FD_187525 | JGI IMG/M metagenome (GOLD analysis project Ga0209589, IMG submission 187525) | Root nodule microbial communities of legume samples collected from California USA - Cow pea white BW (SPAdes) (version 2) | ecosystem: Host-associated > Plants > Roots > Nodule | place: USA...
TTTTCTTTTCTTTTCATCCCATCAAAAAAAAAAAAAAAAACTCCGAACAGAATCTAAGGTGCTTTACATTTCTCGTGACTAATGTCATCACCTTCATTGTTCCCTAATAACAAATCCAGGTATGCTTTTGTATTCTATTTTCATTTTCAATTGGAAAATGGTTCATAAAAATTAATATTTGATTTTGTTGTCATTTTAGATCTATATGAAAAGCATATTCTAACAAAAACAATTAAAACTCAACCCAACCCAAAATATTTGACTTGAAGTGATAGATTTATATACTCAATTCAATAAAACATGAACTCCAATATCACAACATGATTTCCTTATCCTAACGGAATACTCTTTTTTCTTCTTCGAATTCTCCACGTTTCGTGCAGATTCTAGAGTCCGTGTCTTCCATATTTTATATTCTAATTCTTGAAAACTTTATAATGTGCTTTTAGAGGGATAAAGACTTCCTCTTTAATAAATAAAACCAAAAACTTTGAAGCATGTATTGTCATTTTCATACAAGAATATTGTACTAATTATGCACAAAAAATCTTTATTAGTAATAGAAATATTAAATCATACTCAAATATTCGAAGAATAAAGTTATCAAGTATTTTGTATATACTATAAATTTAGCATTCATGGTAGAAATATTAGAATGATCAAACTTGTATGTCTTCGATATATCAATAATTTTCATATATGATTTAATGAATTAACCGTCATGTAATAATGTAAATGTATTTCTTGTGTCTAGTTAGTTAATTAATAAAATTAACTTTTAATATACTTTGAAATTAATTATTATTTTTCTTTAATTAGTATACAACATAAATTACTAATTACAGGTCATTTTCAAAATAAAAAAATATAAAATATTTGTTATATTAGCCTTTATTAGAATAATCTCTCTTACTTTAATTAGTAGTGGGTAAAAGAAAAACTATTTTAAATGTTCCAAGTATTTTATTAATGTCGGAGTAGTTTCGAAAAAATAATTTAAAACATATATAATATTATAAAGTAAATTAACCAAAAATTTTAACTTTGTGAACTAGTTAGTTGAGTCCTATAAAAAATATTAAAGAAGAATATAAAAGTTACAAATTTTATTGGGATTTGTAATTTATTAACAATATTAAAAGGTTTTATTCTCTATTAGTACACATTTTATAATTTTTTTTTCTCCAGTATAATTGTTTCTTTTATGTAATTCGTACGACTTTGTTATATTTAAAACTTTTTTTTAACGTAGTGATTTTGTCATAGATAGATAGTATAAAGAGTATTTGTATTAAGGGTCTAACCTATTCTGTTGGGTTTAAGGTCAGTCCATAAAGTATCCCAAAATTATTTTCAAGTCCTAATTTTTCTCATTTTACCCATTCTCAAAAGACAGGAACCTTTCCCTTCCAGTGCTGAAGCAAAGAGTTCTGTTAGGACATAACATAACTTTCCTTCTATGGATTTGTTGAACACTCCCTCACCGGGTAAGTAGGACTTGAATCTCAAGCTCCCTTGTTGTTCCTTTTCTGTTTCCAGATTTTGATTCCACGTTGGTCCCCATTGTAGTCTCATCTTTGTTCACGTACGGTCTGTTTTCAACTCTGTAAGCTGCTATTGTTTTTGTGCTAGTTCAAATTTGGGCGGGAAATTTTCGTCGGTAAATTTGTCGGTAAAGAAAATTTGTATTACCGACGGATTTTTCTGTCGGTAAATAAAATTTTTGTTACCAATGGATATTTTTGTCGGTAATTAAAATTTGAGAATCCGTCGGTAATTTAAATTTATCGACAAAAATATATCCGTCGGTAAAATTTCGTCGGTAATTTCAATTTTTTTTGTAGTGTTACTCTCTTCGAGTTAGTGTTTAACCAAGGTAAGGGAAGCTGGGGTTTCGTCATTTTTAATTTATTTTGCATGTTTGGTCTGTTTTACGTTATGGATGCTTGATTTAGGTTGTTTGTCGTGAGAAAATACATTGCTTGTTGATGTGATTTGAATCTGGCTTTGCATGTGTGAGAGCTGGTGGGTTCTGCTGAACTCGCCATGCGAGTGGAGTGGTCGCCCAAACGAAAAGCTCTCACTTAAGCGAGGAGCTCTCGTTTGAGCAAGAACAGCTGCAACCCATCCCTCTCTGTTTTGAGGACTCGCCTAAGCGAATGCCACACGCCTGACCGAGAGGAATCTCGTCTGAGCGAGATGGACTAGCTTGAACGAGACCTCGACGTGCCCTGCTTATAATCTCGTCTAGGCAAGAGCTAGTAGCTATAGCGAGGGGTTCCTCTCGCCTGAGCGAGATTGACAGTGTTGAGTGGATAATTGTATGTTTCTAATGATTGGTTGGTTTGTTGCTTTAAAAAGTTTATGTATGATGCCTTGTATGTTCTATATAATGTAATGGGATTGGAATTGATGAGTTTGGTATGAATAAATGCATGAATCATGGTTGGTTGGTTGGATAGGCATGAGATTGTTATGCTTGATAAATCTATGGTTGGTTGGAGAGACATAGTTATGGTATGAGATTGACGTAATTCCATGAAACTCTTGGTGAGATTTCATGGTGGTGTTGGATGTGATGGATCTAATTTCATGAATCTCTTGGTGAGATTTCATGGTGGTGCCATAGTGTATATAATTAGGTAAGGATTCAAGTAAGGATTGCATCCTGAAACTCTAAAGAGTTAGTTAGTCTCACGTAGAGCGGACTACTCAAGTGGTGAGAGTAGCAAGAGGCCCTAGTCTTTGGCAGGATAATGACCTTATATGTGTGAAGGCTAATCTTGTGCGTGGTAGGGTGAAACCCATTTGCAATGGCTCTGCAGAGTAGTATTGACCACCACAAGTGCAAGCATCCAGTAAATCTGACCGATTATATGTATCCGGATAAATTAAGTCTTAAAGTCTTGTTGTTTACTATCACATGCTTGGTTGATCGATGTGTTATTGACTTTTAAATTGCATGCTTAATTGTATGATATAAACCTTTACTCTAGCTTACCCTTCTTGCTTGTGTTTGTCTTCTTGTGTGGTTTTCTTTTTTACAATGATCACTAATTTCTTTGTGTGAGCAAATATGGGAAACCCTGGTGATCGCAACGACGATGAAATGTTGGAGCGTAGTGGTCATGCGTTGATGTTGAACTCACTGTTGAGCTCATAGTTGGAGGACTTTTGTAGTTTTGTAATCTCTTGCTCGATGAGCAAGCTTTTGAATATATGTTAAACCTTTTATATTTATGTTTTGGCATTGTGTAGTGTCTCTGTTTCCTTGTTGGTATATTTGGATGACCATAAAATTTTTTATACTTTAAATATCGTGCTCTTTAGATATTATAAATTATGCGATATTTTATTTAATTAGATTTATCTATTAAATGAAATGTTACGGTGTTGATTCTTTTACATTAACACAAAATTGAGATTTATAGTTAAATAATATATATTTCAATTTTTAGTTCATTTCGTAATTACTTTTTTATTTCTTTATACAATGAGAATGTTATTTTTTTTAGAATATGGAGTTTTATTACAATTTTATTTTCAAAAGACAGTTTTAAAAATTTGAAAGAGAAAAATATGTTTAAATTATTCTTTATCTTTATTTTTTTAAAGGATGTGGAATGATTGAATGTATTAAAATTATGTATATATTGAAACAATTCAGTCAAGTAAATCAATGAAAAGATCTAGATGAAATTCAAGTGGAACTTGGGAACGATCAAAAGGAGGTTCATAATTCAATATTAAATATGATAAGCAGAATAAAGCTCATTAGATCAAGTTAGAAAAAAAAAAAAAAAGTAAATGACTTGCACGTAACGTATCCTATTTCGTATAGGATCTAGCGTTTTCAAGTATATCTAAACATAAAAAGGGCACAAGTAAGAACAACCACATAAGAATAATTTTCTAGCACAATTTTTGTATTGTAGAGGCTCGATTAATTTAAGTTTTCTTTTCTTCAAAAGTACTGTAAAGTAAAGGAATTATTTAAACATTTTCATATTTTTAATAATTAAAGCTAACTTCAGGAAAATGGTGATAATTGGCTTTCATATTTTCCCCGCAAAAATGAGTTAAAAAATAACTAGGATAATCTGAGAAACTTACCCTTTAACTAAATAGCAATGTATAGAGTCTACTGATCCCATTATAATTTATGAAAAGATACGATACAAATTGCAATTATAAATAGTTATTTAACTTTGAAAATAATTCAGAAACAACATATTCACAGTTTTATGAACTTAAGTTAATTTTTGCATAAAATCTTTAGATAAGAATAAATTTATTCAGTACACATATTTTGATGTAAAAATAAGAATAATATACATATTTTTATTTTAGTACAGTATATAAAAAACTTCAATTTTATAGTAAAAAGTTAATTACGTTAATTTTTATTAATAATTAATCACTATAAATTTTATCTTTAACAGTTTTTCCATGTTTTTGTTTTCTAAAAAAGAAAACTAACGATTATTCTTATACAATTAATTTTTAAAGGCCTTCTATCCTTTTGTTTCTTTGTTTTATCAATGTAAATCTTAAAATTCTTAATAGCGTTCTCAATGTAAAGATCATCAAACTCGTGTTAAGTTATCTCAATTATTAATAGATTTTAAACAAAATTAACCAAAATAAAAAATAATGATTTAAAATATACACTTTTTGTTTTATTATACAAATCAGTATTTATGTTTACCCTGTGAATAAATATAATTATACTTATCCAATCTAAATTCGACCCATTATCATTTATAAACTCAGTTCAATACCATAGGCTCTAATATATGAATATGTAAATAGGTCCAATATCATTGGATTCGATACATATTAAATGGTTATTGAAATATTTTGAGATAATATTTAACGATAGTTTAAGAGAAATGTGATTCAGTAATATGATAATTCATTTATATGTGATTCAATTATTAACAACGTAAGATACCCATAAACTTAGTTAAGATATCCTCTGTATTTTACAAACTCTTACTAACATAGGTAGTTGTTTTAAAAATATATTTTCAAGAAGTACTTCCAAATTTTATTATGAAAAATAAGTTGTAAGAAATTTACTATCCATTTATTTACAAAATATTTCTCAATTTTTTTATCAATTTATTGTTTTCCTTAATAAATAGAAACAAAAGTGTTATTTTGTATGCGAAAATTTAATATCTACGAAACAACCATGTCTCTAAAACCAGTCAATCAGTGGATAAGAACTAGCTGAAAGAGTTTGTGCTTTATCTCACTTTTCAAGATTCAACTTTCCTGCCGAAAATGCTTGACGATGCGAACAAATAGATTAACGAAACTCTCTGTCAACCTTTCTAAAAAAAAATACAATTAATCCTTTATAAATAAAAACGTACAAAATAAAAGCAAAAGATTAGAAAAAAAATACATTTTACTTTTGGAAAACATAATTGAGAAATTTATAAAATAATATCCATTATAATACTAACGAGAATACATACATAAACAGGCTTTTTGTTGCTCGCATTTTTATTACATTATTTTATTTGATTAAGCTCATATTTAATAATTTTAATTGTTTTTATTTATTTGCTAACGCATATTAATTTTAAACTCAATATATTTATTTATTGGGTTGTTTTATTGAAATTTCATAATACCGTGTTTAAGAGATTAAAATATAAGATAAAAAGAAACTGAAGTTATCAATTAGAAATGAAACAAATAGAATGCGAGAGAAAGTAAAAAAAGAAAAAAAAAACAATTCAAACTAAAAAAGATCAAAATGAAAGGTAATGATTGAAAAAGTAACTCTTGTTCCAAAGAAACACTAATAAATAAACTATCTGGTTAGTTGTTTCTTGTAGTGTGATATCGATTGAAGCAAGAGTATTGCAATAGTTTTTTGTTGAGAGTTGCATCTGTTACGTTTCTGAAGAAATTTTCATGATTGGGACCAAGAAACTGAAGGAAAATACGTACCAATAAAACCTGCATGAACTGCGAAGTGCATTTAATAAAAACACAGAAACACCATGACAATTTTGAACCTTGACGTGATCACTGTCACAGATGAAGAGAAAATTCAAGCTCATCAGGACTGGCTTTCATCCACAAACACCATCAAGGTTTAGTTTTTCTCTTTCCCATATTCAAGTCTGTTTCTAGATTTCCTCTGTTTCGATCTTTTGTTCTCTCTGCAAGCCACCCTTTTGGCAAATTTTTCTCCTCCATCAAGGTTATTTTCTTCCCAGAAACATTTCTTGTGTTTTCTTGAATGATTATCAACTTTGTATTTTTTTCAACAGTTTACAGACACAACGCCGGCAAGGAAGATCTTCAAGATTCTTTTTTACTTTCACTTGTTCCTAATTGCAATCTTGGTTACTTCTCTCACCATCTATGGACTAGTCTATGCCTCTCACAGCAACTATTTCCACCCAAAGGAGTGGTACCCTCCACTCTTTATATCAACATTATGTGGTGGAGCTGTTGGTTTCACATGGCAATGGATCACTGCTAGGAATCCTGCAAAGGCTATTAGAGAAGCATTTTGGCTGAGTCCCCTTCTTACATGTGCAATGGGGATTCTGTTTGTGTACATTGGATATGCGCCAAGTCTTGCAGCTGGCGTAGTTTCTTTGGTTTCTGCATTAATTCAGTCTCTTTATGGTATTTGGGTTCGTCATAGATTTGAATACGCCAGCAGAATCTTGTCAGTTTCAATAGCTGATCCTCCTACCCAAAGCATGAGGCTGGCATTTTCATCAATCCTCATTGGTATTCTTTATTGCAGTTTTATGGTGTGTGGAATTGGTGGAGCTAGAGCAATTGAAAGAACCAAACTATCTGTCTTTTTCATCTTGGTGATTCTGCTGAGCCTGGGATGGACCTTGCAGTTTCTCAAGAACGTGTTACAAGTCACCATTTCTAGGGTCAAGTATATGCACTTAGCTGGTGGAGTAATCATGGACACGAAAGTGGCATTGAATGACACTGTCAAGTACCTCACTGGAAGTGTTTCCATTGGCTCCATCCTTGTGCCCTTTATTACACTCTTTAGGGGTTTTGCAAGGTCAACAAGTCTGATTGGAGGAGACACTGGTGAATTCATGTTTTCCTGTGTTAGTTGCTATATGGGGATTGCGTCTCTTCTTGTGACCTGTGGGAATAGATGGGGTCTGGTGCATGTTGGAGTCTATAACAAGGGGTTTGTGCAGGCATCTTCTGACACTTGGGACATTTTCAATAGGGTTGGTTTGGAAGAACTGATAAACTTGGATCTCACTGGCTCCTTTTGTTTCCTCAGTGGAGTGGCGGGGGGAGCAATTTGTAGTCTAGTGAGTGGAACTTGGAGCATAGTAATACACAAGAATTATGCTACAGAAATATCCATTTATGCTTTCTTGATTGGTTACCTCATGGTAAGATCCAAGAACTTTCTGTTTTTGACAAGTGTAATACTCTCTTCTTTCTCAATCACTTTTACACGTTCAGATTGATGCTAACCATTTAAGACTTGCTTTTTCAAGTAATTGAAATCATTTACTAAATGTTCGTTAACCAGATTTCTTAAAATATTGATGAATATGATCATAATCTTGCATCTTATCTTTGCCATGGCCTCTCTTCTGCAGTGTCGGTTAGCAATGTCATGGCCACAAGCATGTGTCTCTGCTTACTATGTTGCCTACGCAGAGAATCCACAGAGCACTCAATTTGACTCCACCATCCCTGTACGCTTGGAGCAGCTTTATAGATCGCGTGCGTAGATAGATAACATTGAGCTTATAATTTTTAGATTTGATGAAATGCTGAACGAACAGTAAATACAGCAGCAGGGTATATCAGTATATTAATCCTAGATGAACTTGTTGACCCCAAATTACAACACTAGAAACAATTTTCACAATGTGCATAAAGGTTTAATTTTGGTGTAGTCTTCAATGACGATAACATTAGTAGTGCAAGTTTCCTATATGGCATTTCTTTCATTCACATAAGTTCATACAACTCCTTCCTAAATGAAATAAATAATGACCTCTTTTCCAAGTAAGCATATAAGTAATAATCATGTGCATTACCAAAGATAAACGGAGTCAACATAATCAAGAATTGGTAGATAATCTTAAATTAAATAATAGGGTGATTTTTATATTTGTAGTATAATAGAGTAGTTTATTTTAGTGGTAGTTGTAGAGGTTTTTGTTAAAAGATTCGGTTAATAACGTGAGTGGTATCGTTCCGATATATACGAAAAATTATTTGGTGCATTATGCACGACTAATTATTAGGAAGATTATTATGTACACGTATATTTTAAATAGCCTATATCAATTCAATAAAAGTATAACAATGAAATATATTGTAGGGTTTAATTACTCGAATGGTACTCACTTTAGTAGGGGAGTGTCAATTTAGTACCCGTCCTTAAACAAGTGTTATTGCATCTCAACTTTTTGAAAAGTGTCTCAATTACGTCCCTTTTAGAAAAAAAAATCATTAACGTCGTTAACGGCGCGCCACATGTCAACCTCTAGTTTTTTTGATATTTTTCAAAAAATCTTATTGGATGTTCTATTTGAAAATAATTTTTATTAGTGGCATCCTAGATGGGATGTTACACACTTAATAGGTCCTTCTTTGGGGTGTACTTGTCCTCCTTCAAGTTCCTGTCCTTCTTTAAACGGATAGGGGTAATACCTACAAGAGGTACTAAGAAACCTAAGTTAACAAGGTGCTTTAGCAGATAGTCAAATTCAAGATTCTATGATTAATGAGAAAAACGTACCTCATTACCTCAATCCACTTGTATTTATAATAATTTTAAGGATCATTACCTGACACATTACGTATAACTTACCAAGATATGGGCCTGGAATAGGGGCTCACTTACCTCTATGGGCCTAGTTTTTAAGGCCCACTTACCTGTAGATGGATATCGATTTTAGCTAAGGTAACTTCACCATCTGGTACCGAGTTTCTACGTCTTGTAAGGTTCTGTTTACAAAAATATAGGTCGTTGGTCACCACTTACTTCTTAGACGAGAGTTGTGTTGATGGCATTATCAGTTGTAGCAATGTAGACAAGTATTAGTTGAGTTGTATCCAACTTTCATAGTATGGGTGATGACATGAGGATTTGATTGAACTGGTCAAACCTATTTTAACATTCGTCATCATAGGTAAAAACGATTGATTTCTTTAGTAGCTTGTTCATTGGTCGTGTTTTGTTGGCCAGTCATGGTAGGAATTTCATATAGTCGTCAACCGTCTAATGAGTCGTTGTATTTCTTTTACATTCTTGGGTCTTCTTATGTCGATGATGGTCTCATGTTGGAGACTTGAGACGTAGCTCGTAGAGTTGTGAACACATTGGATAGGTCTTGGGAGTGCTGGAGAGGGGTGTTGAATTTCACCACCATAGCATCAATGTATACTTTTATGCTTTAGCCGATTAGATGCTAAAATACTCCATCCATGAGCCTCTAGTAGGTAACTCTAGCTTTTTGTAGGATGAAGGGCATGACCTCATAATAATAATTAGCTTCTTTTGTGATGAAGGCAGTTTTGACCCTATCCACCTCTACAATTGGAATCTGATTATAACTGGAATAGGCATCTAAACAACTCAAAACACTATTGTTAGCAGCCCCATCAACTGGTCGGTCAATAATGGGTAAAGGGTAGGCGTCCTTAGGATGCATCTTGTTCAAGTCTGTGTAGTTTACGCACATCCGCCACTTTCTGCTTGCCTTCTTTACTAGTACAACATTGGCTAACCAAGTTGTATAGTGTGCTTCTTTAATAGCATGTCGTATTTCCTCTCCGAGTTTCCTTTTTTTCTACAATGTTGTTAGCACTCTAGTTTTCATTATTTTTCCATTTTAAAAGTTTAGTTTTAGTTTAAATAAATAATGGTTTGTCTTTAATTAACTAGTTTTTATTACTTGCTTAGGAAAATTTAGTTTTAAATCAAATGTGGTAAATATGTTGGTTTTAATAGTATTTTGTTGCATTTAATTTTGTGTGTTTCACTAATAAAGTGGCAGATTTGTTTAATGCTAATCAAAAGTGGCACGAGAGAATTTCTTCGAGAAAAAAACTTGATGTTGCAGGATGTGACGTACAAGGGTGTGGTTGATGTGTGAAAGTGTGATCAAATGCGTAAATCTGATATGATTCGAGAGAGAAAAGCCAGACGCTGTGAGCATGATGGAATGAGACTGTGGCAAAATCTATGGTTCAAAATCTTTGCTGATTTAATTTTAAGTACCAATTTTCTTTCTATTGTCTCAATTTTTCTTTTTGTAGTAACTAGTTTTTGATTCAAGCTTTCTAGTAGTGTTTTAGTTGAATCCTTTTCTTCCATGAATATTTAGGTTGTGCATCTACATTACATCTTTGTTGCATATTTAAGCCAATTTTATTTGCATTGTGCACACGTAATTGGATATGAATCTGAGTTGCATTGTATTGTTGTTGTTTGATCCTTTTCTGCCACTGTCTAACATTGATTCTGCTATTGCAGTCCAGAATTTTGTTGCTATTATGTGCTATTTCAATGTTGTCACAGGGTTATTCTTTGCCTTAATTTGAATTGTCCTATTACTGCTAAGTGCAAATTTGATGCTGTCACAAATTTCCATTAATGCATATTGCTTTTGTAGAGAAATTCTATTGTTGTTGTAGTTTAGTCTTGTGCTACAATCTATTTTTTTATGCACCCCTTTATCTAAGTTCAGGTTCATATAAACTATTTGAGCATCCACATTTCATCGATATGCCTCAATTGAATCTGATGCTCTCTGGTCAATATTCCACTATTGTTTGTGGCTCTGATTTTTCCATCAAAGCTCATTTTTTATTTTGCATTTTGTATTATATTTGCACCTTTCAATTAGATCCATTGATGCCATTTAGTTTGCATGCATGTTGTTTTGTTCCAATTTCATTTCACATGAAACTTAGCTTTGTTTAAAGTATATAATCATTCCTCACATGTGCATGATAATGGACTTGCATAGCAAATGCATTCATATTTCATCTATTTTCACTTCTTCATTCCCTTTAGATTCCATCTCACATTCGAGGTTCCTTGCATATCATGCATTGCATTCATGCATGTCATGTCATATTTTAATTAATGCATTTACATAGTTTAGTTCCAAATCAATAAAATTCTGCACTTTTTCTTTGTTTTAAAATTTAAATTTCCCCCTTTGATGGCCAATTTAAAAGGGGCCAGATTCACGCCGACAACGGAGGAGCAACAAGAACGACCAATTTGATGGCCAACCAATGCGGTGGAAGGGCAAAAGCAGTGGTGGCGCACTCTCTTTCAAAGGTCAATCCATTGAACCAATGCTCTTTGTTTTTTTCGAATGTGGAAGACGCTGGAACATAGTTGCGATTTGGGATTTTTAAACTTAACCAGCTTTACTGCCTTGGTTGATTCGAAACTGAGACATAAACAAGAATAGGCCTTGGTCCAAAGCATAACCGAGGCATATTCTCACACAAAAAAAACATAGAGGCACGTGGAAAAATTCTACCACTTATAGGCCTCGAGTGAAATAGCCCGTTGTAGTAAACACTTTTATGCCTCGGTTTAGCATGACCCGAGGCATCAAACTCTCACTATTTTAAAATTTTAAAATAGCGGGAAAGTTGACATTTTTTGGCAGTGTTACTACCTTGGTTGGGAATATAACCAAGGCATAAACATTCATAGGCCTCAATTGTCTGGTGAATCGAGGCATAAAAGTTTATTTAAATCACAAAAATGCCACCATGTCTTTATATACCTCATTTACACGAGAATCGAGGCATATAGGATGCTATCTAAACATGAAACTGCACTAGTGTTGTCATCCAAGCAAATGAGTCAGTCTTTTTCTTGAGGGCTAAGCCTACGATTGCTTCTCCATCCTTGTCCATTGCAGATCCTATTTTTAAATATCAGCCTTCTTGTAAGGGAAACATCTTGGTTTCCCTTACAGGTTCTAACTTAGCATAATTTCCCACTGTAGGATCCAAGTCTTCACCAACCATGGTGATATTGCTGTTATGAACAAGTTCGAAATTATTAGTAAAGAGCAATGGTGTTGGAAGTCGCAAACTAGCTATGTAACTTTATCTAGCCAGCTTTTAATCACCTTGAGATGTGATGATATCTCTGAATGCTGACGGAAACTTCATTGCAAGATGTAGGGTGGACATCACAACCCCTAATGAGTTAAGGGAGGGTCTTCCTAGCAAGATTTGTAAGATGTGTGTGCTTCAATGACCAGATACTAGATAGGTACAAATTTAACCAAATGGCTTTCGTCGAAGGTGGTGTGCAAGTTTATGTACCCTTTGGTAAACACCCTTTCCCCCGAGAGTTGATATATTGGTTTGTCATACGACACCATTGCTTCTTCTAGTAATTGTAGCTTCTTATATGTTTTCTAGTAGAGGATGTCTATTGAACTTCGTTGGTCAACAAGAACTTTCTTCACGACAAAGTTCTCAATTTTCATCGTGATTGTAAGACCCACTATTTTTAAATAATTAAATAAATAAGAATTTAACTAAATGAGAGTAGTGGAAGTCTTTATGGCAATTAATGTTAACCTTCATGATGTGGAAAAGTACTAGCTCAAATGGTTGGGAGTACTTGGTTGTGTTGAGAAGACTTAGGTTCGAGTCCTATGGATGCCAATTATGTGTTATTTAATTTTATTATTTTCTGATGATGTGTTTGGAGCGTGATGAGTAAGTAGATAGTTTTAGATGCATAAATATTGGCATGAAATATGGCATGGTTGAGTTGGTTGTGCACTTGAATTGCAATTGTGTGGTGATGGGTCCAAACCTTGGCTTGAACAAAATAACTTTCTTTTTGTTAAAACTATATTTTTGGTAGGAATGTGAAGAGGCCTAGAAAACCTAGGAGGCAGCCAAGGTGGGCTATAAAAACAACTCCTAATGAGCCTTGAAAGTTAATTTAAACCAATTTTAATGTTAATTTCGTTTTTGAACCATAACCCTCATTAAGGGTTTGAGTAATTGGCCAAGTGAGTGGAAAGAGAGTGTGAGAAGGAGGTTTTCGTGTAGACTGGGTAAGAGAGACTTTCTGAGCATAAAAAAGACCCTAAAAATAGTGGGTGAAATTGATTGGGTGGAGGCAAGGGCTTGGGATCAAATTGGAATTCATAGAAGGACCTTGCAAGAGCAACTGCACGAGAAAATTCAGGTTAGGGGAGTTCCACTCTGTATTTTTATACTGATTCGATGATTTTAGGATATGACTGTTGATCATGATGCTTTGCCTGTTGTTTTCGCTTGGGTTTTCTTCGTATTTCTGGAATTTCCCAAAAACCGCCTGGTGGCGTCGAGTGAACTGCCAGGCGACGCATGTCGCAGAACCCATTTCTGGGTATTTTTTTTATGAACCGCCAGGCGGCAGTGCGCGTTCCGCAAACTGCTTTGACCAGTTGTTTCCATTTTGCTTGCGTTTTGAGAATTTGTGGTACTTGGGTTGGATTTTTATTGCACATATATGATTTGCATGATAAATTATGGTTTGCAGTTACAAAATTGATGGAAATTGCATAAACTCGCGAATGAAATTGGGGATTAGGGTTTATGTTGGGATTGGGGATAATAATCATGAACTTTTTCAATGATTGGTGCACTAGTTTTACAGAATTGATGATAATATCAATGATGTATGAACTCTATATGGTGTGTGCATATAAAAACACGTTAGTATGAAGGTGGGTACTCTAATTGGGATGTTTAGGTGCATTTCAGTGCAGGAAAAATCTGGGCAGAAGCCATATATGCATGCACCGCCTGGCGGCGCAGGAACTGCCGCCAGGCGGCTTGTCAGTACAACCTGCTTTGTTGATTTGGTATGGGTTTCGTGTCATTGGATATTTAATTAGTAAATCATTACATATATGAATAAAAAGGAACATTTAGATGAATGTGGCATGTTAGGCACCAGGGAAAAGAAAGCGAAAGTGGGAAGAGTGATATAATGTAGTGGATGTTTTTAAATGTTTTGCTGTATGTGATAAGTTATAGTTCAAAATGTATGTTAAATTGGTAATGAGAGGGAGATGAATTTATATGAAATGAATTTATATGAATTTATATGAATTTATGACTGTTGTGTTGCCTAAAGCGTATGTACAATATGGACATTTTGTGGTATGTTGGTGCAATGTTGGTGCATTAGGAGGATTTCTACACAGCTTTTGGTGATGTTCATGATGCGATGCTTTGGCTAGGGGCCCAATTACGAGTGCAACTTGTATTGGGGAACACGTGGCCACTCTAGGTTGTAGCCTAGTGGTTTAGGAAGTCCAGTGGAGTGTGCGAGTTATGGTTCGTACAACGAGGTTTCAGATGATTGCCCTTTTTAGTGCATCTGATAGAGTTTTTGGTAGTTTGGGAACAACTACTAACTTAGGTTCGTTTTGGGGAACTCCACTTGGTGTCGCGATGAGATGTAGTGGCAAAGTTATTCCCACGTGTGGACTATCAGGTGGTAGACTATCAGGTGGTGGACTGTAGTCGGAGGGGCGAGTAGACACTCGTGCAGCAAAGATTGATCATTGATCTCACCTAAAGGGTATAGAAATGATAGACGTCTAATGCAAGTGTTGGAAGTGAGGAACTAAGGAAAAAGGGAAAAATACTAACCCGGGTTATAATATTGAGATGATGTATTTATTATGATATTTGTTTGGTTTATTTAAATGAGCTCACCCTATATGTGTGTGTGTGGCGATGATAATGTAACTTGTTACATGGGAGCAGATGTTGATATAGGTGAGCATGCAGATGCATAGAGACGGAGTGAGGATCACTATGGGACAATTTACTAAATTTTATTATGGATTTTCTTTTGTAACAATTTGTTTGGATGGTTTGGTTTTGTAATAACTAAACACTACAATTTCAATTACTATTGAAGCAACGTTTGAAGTTTTAATTTTCTCGCGTTTTGGGAAATTGTTGAAAATAAATGAGGTTGTTTTGTTAAATTTATTTTGTTTTATTTTTAATTAGTAATTTCTGGCTAGGACGTTATAGTGATAACCATGTGGTTATCTTGCTCTAGGTCCATTCCTTGGAAGTCGGCCTTCGTAAAAGTGATAGAAGGCATCCTCTTTCGTCTGCACGTGGGGGAAACAAAATTGACTTATTGAACAACCATTAGATGTCGCTTCCTAGCTAACCCGCCTCCAGCGAACCTGTCGGATATAATGTTGATCGTGCCCTTTAGATGTGGCCTAGTATCTAAGCATTGTTCCTTGTGTGGCGTTGCTTTCTCTTTCTTGTCCTCTTTATCTTTGTCTATTTGGGGCCTATTTGGTTATCATATCTTCGATATCTAAAGTATGAGCTTCCCTCGTCATCACACCTCAAAAGATGTTTGAGGTGGCCAACACGAATCAATTCCTTTATTTTATCTCCAAGGGTCAAGCATTCATTAATGGTATGTCCATTATCGCGATAATACTTGTAATACTTGCTCAAATCAATGTTTTAGGGGATTTTGTAACAATATAGGCGGAGGGATGAGATCCACATATAAGGCTTCCTTAAAAACAAGCAAACGAGGTGCATCCAAGAGAGCATAACTCGAAAATTAGGGTGGTCTGGATTCCCTGAGCTAGGTCGCGTTTAGCTCCTTTTTTTATTTGCCGACGTAGATTCAGTGCTAATCTTGCTTTTGTATTCCTTCATCTCTTCAATGTTTATGAACTTGGCGGCGCACTACCTTAACTCATTCATATTGGTCGAGGGATTCATGCATAAGTCATCCGCGAAGGGGCCTATCTTTAACACCATATAGTGGTGTGTCCATTATTGTGATGGTACTTGCAATACTTACTTATATTAGCACGTGGGGGATTTTGTAACTTTTTTGGCTAAGGGAAGAGATTCTCCTGTAGGGCTTCCTAAAAAACATGAGAATGAGGTGCTTTCAGGGGACCATAGCTCAAAAACTGTGGTGGTCTGGGTTCCTTAGGACAGGTCGTGTTCAGCTTTCCACCTTTCTATCGGCGTAGAATCAACACGGATCTTGTTCCTGCATTCCTTCATCTCTTCGATGCATATGAACTTGGTTGCCCGATACCTTAACTCATTCATATTGGTTGGGGGGTTCATGCATAGGTCATCCACAAAGGGGACTACCTTTAATGCTATAATTAATACTACTAAGCTATATAACAACTTCAATATTGTTAAGAAAGTAGTCAACAAAATAGAAAGGGTAAAGTATAAAATCTATACAAAAGATTTAGTCAAATAAAATAATAAAAATATAGGAGGATTAAGATAAACAAGAAAGAAATAGAAAAGATAAAAAGTGATGAAAACAATAGTAAAGAAAATAGATTGATTCCATTGCTTTTCAAAATAGATTCATCATCGGCTATCTAAAGATGATTGCTCAATTAATTATTGTTGTAGATTTAAAAATTAATCAATGTAAAGTCTCAATTAATTTTTTGGCATTCTCACTTTTAACCAAAGTACAGTCTCAATTAAAAGTGAGAACTTTTAGATTATCCACAGTAAATTCAACCAAAGTACAGTCTCAATCAAAATTTACTATGCCTAATCATATCTATTCTTTTATCTCCTAACCAAATAAAAAGCTTAATTAATCAAAGTAAAGTCTCAATTAATTGTAGTTAGAGTAAATACCTTTAAGCAAAGTAAAGTCTCAATTATTGGTAAAAACTCATTTAATCACATGAAAGTTTCTAAATAAAATCAAAGTAAAGTCTTAATTCAATTTAAAAAACCCTTGGACTCATATGATCAACATGCATATAGATTTAAAATCATTACTTCTTACGTGATTCAAAGATAAAAGACATAGATGAATGAAAACCTCAACAATAATAAAAAGAACAAAGAAATTATTTCATTCTAACCTCAGAATCGATAATGAAATTACAATGGAATCAACCTAAGAAGTTTAGCAATCCATAGAATACAAAAGTAAAATAAAAATAGAAAGAAGAATAGAGAGAAAAAGGAAACAAAATTAGGCCCCCTTAAGGGTTCCAAAACTCCGAAGTCCCGAGCTTGTACCCCTCTTCTACTCCCTTGGTCTCTTTATATAGGACTTGGATTAGGCTTTTCGGTTGCTAAAACCTCTCAAATATCTTTTAAAATAAAGATAAATATTATTTATCTTTATAGTGATTTTAAAAATATTTGGAGAGATAGTTAGTTTCAAAAATATTTAACAAATATAGTTGGTTAATAATTTATGATATAATTAAATAAATTAATTATTTAAAGATATCTAATAAATTATCACCAAATAATATTCGCATTAATTTTCTCAATAAGCCATTTTCAATCCTATAGTCCAAATTTGCTAGGAAATCCAAAAAGATGAATATTTGCACTTAAACCCCTTTTCTTTGACCAGTCTTTGACCAAATTTGAACATTTGACCAGAGTTGACTTGTTTGACCAGCTTTGACTAGTTTGACTGTGCAGATTGACATGTGGCATCCTAGGTGCAAGAGGAGAAATTAGGGTTTCTCATGGGAGAGATGAAGATGATGATGTGGCAGTGTATGGTTGGCCAGTTTAGTGAGTGGAGAATCATGACACGTGTCAATATGTGGTTAGACAAATTTGGAAGTTGGGGATTACCACATGGCATGATATGGTTGAGTTGAGTTTAAGTGGTAGGAGTGGTGAAAATATACAAAGGTAGGGGTGTAGAAGTAGGTTTTCTGTAGCCCATTTGAAGTATAAGTGTCTAAAATAAAAACTAGGGGTGCATAAGTGATTTTTCCAGAACTTGCTAATTTCAGCTTTATTTAAAGGTGGTTTATAGCTTCAATCAAATTATTTTTCCACCTTAAATGAGCTTAAACTTAACTTCAACTGCATCAACAAACATTAAAATATCCAAAAATAATTTATGCAACCAGAAATCACTTTTTAACACATTTTTATCACACAAGCTCAAACAGCCTAATTATCAGAATTGTCAATTAAATCACTCTTTAAGCACACAAATTCAATTAAATGCCCAGAATTAAACATTAAATGAGGGCAAAAATACGCACTCATCAGTAATCCACAAAGGGGACTGCCTTTAATGCTATAATTGTGTATTGCAGGACGACCTCAAGGTTTAGGTTCTTGATCTTCAATTTTACTTTTTGCTAACCTGTCTATAAAGGTTTTCATTGTTTCTCTTTTTTTCTTGTCTGATGCTAAGAAGCGATAGGGAAGTGAGAGGGTAATGCTAGCTAGTAGCATACTGTGTTTAGAATAGGTTTGACAAGGTGTCAAAGCAATCCACATAATATAGGGTAGGGAGGTGAACTATTTTAGAGTCAGACCCTTAAGGGTTATTGGAAAAACCTTACACATGACGACATCGTAAATTGACTAGAAGTTTACTTGGGTGATATAAATAGATATATGTTCGTCATTGTTTGTACTACCGTCACACCGATTCAGAGTGAAAGCTTCCAATTGGTTAGGGAGTTAAGCTTCTATGATTTCATATACGAAGGGGCGTCGACGCTTTGCTTTGACCACTAAATTGTTGTTTGTCGTACCCACTGTCCTAGGGGTTGTACTTACTAGCTTTGTTAGTATCGTGGAGGGTAATGACACGCGATGAGGTCCTATGTGTCGTGTTCAGATCGTCAGGGATCTCCTTGTCCTTTCCTTTTGCATTGGCTACCTCAGCCTTAACCTTCCTTTTAAGCCAGTTTTCTTGTCTTAGCGCCTTCATCTCCTCGGTGCTCATTTTCTTGAATTCAACAAACTCTTGCTGCTTTTAGCCTGACCTTCCATGATAACAGCTATATCTTCCTTGGACGACTCTCCTCCCCCTCTCACTCCATCCATTTGCTAGTTTTGAAATGGTGAGTTTAGCCAAGAATGGGGGGTTGAATTGGCTTTATAAAACTTTTTCGAAAGCTTAAAACCTTTTTCAATTTAATCTAATAGACTGAAATATTTGGATGTAAATGCAGCAAACTAGTACACTTTTAGTCGATTAAAATATAAAACAGCAGACTAAAATGTTCTTGATGCTATGAAACAGTCGATTAAAAAGACAAATCAGTCGGCTAAAATACTGGAGAATTATGCAGAATGCAGAATTCGCAAATTCAACTCAAACAACAATCTTTTACATACAAGACATGTTCCAAACAGTATTTATAACAAGTTCAAAGCCTCAAATTACACAAGAACGCATTGAATCACACCAAAGATCAAATTGCTTGTTTTTCTTGAGATTTTAAAGAGTTTCAAAGATAGGGAGATGAGGGAAAGAAGAATGCACAACTGTTTTTATACTGGTTCACTCAATCACAGAGCTACATCCAATTTTCCAGGGCAACTTGAACCTGGTTTCCACTATATTCAAAAGTTTTACAAATCAAACACCAAAATTACACTTTTGAACACAAAGCACACAAGACTTTTGATTCACAACAAAAAATCTAGAACCTCAACCTACAAGAATCACACTTGCAGACCTGAAATCACATCAGGCAAACCATCTAGAGGCATAAGAACATCCAAACCTGATGGTGGTTGTTCCTAGCACACCATACATGTGTTCTTCAAGCTACTCACAAGCCAAAATGCCTCTAAGATCAACCAAGATCTTCAAACACGAGTTCCAGCTATGTATTGCAGAAAGAGAACGCTTCCTAGAGATGAATGACACGATTTCGTTCAGAAAAGCTCAGATACACACCTCTACTCGCGAAAATACAGCTTATATAGTCTAGTTTAAGTGAAAACAATCGATTGAATTTTCCGTACAATCAGCTGATTTCACCTGACTTAAGTGAAATCAGTCAATTGAAAAATAATTCAACTGACTCAATGTATTCATACCAGAAACTATATACAACAAGCCTTTTAACCTATTAAAACCCATTTTAACAGATTAAAAGAGACACACTAAGGCATACAAGATATCTAACCTATGTCATATAGCCTATCAACAATGTATAACACTAACACATTACATTTAACATGTTATATACAGATTTAATACACTAAAACTTAATCTTCAAGAGGATCTTCATCAAACACTTAAGATCTTCATGCACATGGATTTATCAATTCTTTGCTTCAAGCTTGCTTGTGCCAACAATCTCCCCCTGAATTGATGAAGCCAACACCCTCGAGTTGAATTGATGAGCTAATATCCATAGGGAAACCTGAAAAAGCTTTTGCATACAAGATACAAATATTCCAAATATACAACCAAGCAAAAGCACACAAGCATACATACATATCACATATGCATATGCTCTCCCTATCATTGATAATATGATTTAACTTCAGATTTTTTATTAAGTTTGCATTATTATATGGTTCTAGCAGATTTATTTCAGATTTTCCAACCTTAACACAACTTAAATCATTTTAACTCATTTTTCTCCACCTTTTGATTCATCAAATGAAAGTAAATGCATAGATCAATTTGGAAAGATAAAAATTTTCATTAAAGCAGTAATATAGGGGTGTACCAGGGCACTTGGTACGAATACAAACACACTAAAACAGAAACAGAAATGCAGATATATCATGAACCTGAAAACTGATATAATCAGTCGACTAAAATGAGAAAATAGCCAATTAAAATACTGCAACAGATAGCACACACACAAAATGCAACATGAAAATGCAATGCATGACCTATGAGCCATCCCCTTCACTCATTCCTAGGGTTGTCTATGTTGTAGACATTGGAAAGGAGGTCATGAACATTATGGAGTTGGTCATCCAAGTCTTGAAACCTTGTGCAGTACATGTGATGTGCATTTTGAGCCATGTTAAGGTCTTGAAGTTGGTTCAGAACCATTCTCTCAAATTGGGAGTATGCAGGTCAAGTATTCTCATAGGGTTGTATAACTCAATTGCCATAGGCTATGGTTCATCTTCCTCTTGGTTTCCTCCACTAGTTCTCGCTTCATGATCATTTGCTCCACCTTCAATGTTTTCACCTTGATCTCCTTCAACTAGCCAAGTGTTGCCTGCCTTGGTGAATCCCATCTTGTGCATATTTTGTGTTGAAACATGATTAAGATGTCCAACTGACTCCTCAAGCCCTCCTTCCACATCTACACCAAAAGGCTCAATGAACTTGGAGATGAACACCACATATGGAAGCTTGAAATCTGTGAGCCTCTTTGCTTTCATCATATGGTCACGAATTGTGTATGTCCAGTCCACCATTATGCCATTTTGAATGCAGTACATCACCACTAGATCACCTTCATTCAAGGTAGCATGGTTGCTCCCCTAGGCATGATGATTTTGGTTACCACCATGGCTAGCAACCTTTCCTCCACACGAAGCCTTCCCACATGGAAATTTTTAGCTTGCTCACCTTGATTTCTTACACATTGGTTGAAGTATTGCACCTTGTTGAACTCATCCATTGCACTAGTTTCACCTTTGCGGACTTGCACACCTCTTTGCCTTAGGCCAGCCACATCCTTCCATGTTTGCCTAATGATTTGCAATTCCACACCTTTGACACTTGATTTGAGAACACCATTGTTGAACTTGAGGTTGGCATAAAACGCCTTCACCAAATTCGGATACACCTTACCCGAAAGCTCAAGGAATGTCGTCAATTTTTGGATTTTGAGATGTTGCTTAAGGTTGCCAAAATTCTCTGCCCTTAGCCATGACATACGAATCACCTTAGGAAGGATGATTTGCTTCCTATTGATCTCAATCAAGAAGGTTTGAATTTTGTCTTCATGGCCTTCAAACCATATCTCAAGCCTTCCTTGATTCATGGTATTTGGAGAGGATGGAGTAAGTGGAGTGGAGCTTTAATCATCTAAGGGGGCAGCTCGTGATCTTTTAGGCATGGTGAAAAGTAGGTTTGGCTCTTACTAGCAAATGAAAATGCCAATGCATGATGCTTATGCAAGTATTTATAGAATCAGTAGGTTGATTTTCAAAATCAGTCAATTAAATCGTGTAGATTTTCTGGTTTCAATGCAGTACAGGAAATCACAACAATTAAATGTGAGGGGAATCTGAATTAGAGATGCAGTGATGTGTTTCCCATGCGTTTTATGAACAATCCACTCACCAACAGTTCAAATCTAATGCATGCACATTGGAAATCATGTAAATAAAGCACTTTATGGTCAATGCAATCTGAAAAGTTGATTTTAGCTTATGTAATAGCTATTGCAGTTGCTGCTACAACTGCTGCTACAGTCCAAAAATAGTCATGTGATGCATACTTTGATTGGGTCAATCAATTAAAATCAATTCAAGTAATTCCACATCAGCATAAGTGATTTTAACACATAAAAATACAGAGTTAGTCGACTAAAACTGTACCAATAAACTGATTTTTGGTGCAGTGGTAGTTTTAAGTAAAATCTATGTGTTAAATTTGCAGTTTTAGCTGACTAAAAATTTTAGATTTCACGAAATGCACACCAGACCAATTTGAATCAAATATATGTGCTATTTTGTGAGATTTAGCATATTGAAACAGTTCTAGCACACAAATTATGCAGATTTTTGTCATTTTAAATGCAGCACACACATGATCTAATAAGATTAACAAGCCAAACGGATATCAAGATACATTCTTCATGTCAAGAATACCTAATTCAATTCTAAGCTTATTAAATCTATCACGTGCAAGTGGTTTAGTGAATAAATCCACCAATTGATTTTCAGTTTTCACAAACATGATTTCAATATCACCTTTTTGAATATGATCTCTTATGAAATGGTGCCTTATTTCAATGTGTTTAGTTTTAGAATGTTGAATTGGATTCTTAGTTAGATTGATTGCACTTGTATTATCTCAATAAAGAGGTACCTTCTCTAGCTTTACACCATAATCCATAAGTTGATGCTTCAAGCACATGCATGTCTAGCTGCTATGTACTCAGCCTCAACTGTAGAGAGTGCTACACATGCTTGCTTCTTGCTATTCCATGAGATTAGGCTTGATCCAAGTAGATGGCATATGCCACTTGTGCTTTTCCTATCCAATTTGCGCCCTGCATAGTTAGAATATGAAAAACCACTAAGAACAATGTTAGATTCATTAGGATACCATAATCCAACATTAGTTGTCCCTTTCAGATACTTGAGAATCTATTTTGCAGCTTTGAAGTGTGATTCCTTTGGATTGGATTGAAACCTAGCACACAAGCAAACACCAAATTGTATATCCGGCCTACTAGCAGTTAGATATCGCAAGGAACCAATTAACCCTCTATATTTGGTTGAATCAACTTGGTTTCCAGCCTCATCTGCATCCATAAGGCAGTTTGTGGCAATTAAAGTGACAGCCTCTTTGCAATCCTCCATTTTCAACTTTTTCAGTATATCAAAACAATATTTTGACTGGCTTAAAAATGTTCCATGCTTGAGTTGCTTCACTTGCAGCCCTAGAAAGTAGGTTAGCTCACCCATCATAGACATCTCAAATTCTCCCTGCATAGCTGCAACAAACTCTTCACACATGGAGTTATTATTTGATCCAAAGATTATATCATCCACATATACTTGAACAAGTATTACATCACTTACATGCTTTCTAATGAAAAGTGTTTTATCAACAACACCTCTAGCATATCTTTTAGATAAAAGAAAGTTGCTTAACCTCTCATACCACTGACGTGGTGCTTATTTCAAACCATGTAAAGTCTTTTTCAATTTGAAAACATGATTAGGATATAGGTGATCTTCAAAGCCAAGGGGTTGTGATACATACACTTCCTCATTTAAGAAACCATTCAAGAATGCACTTTTCACATCCATTTGAGAAAGTTTGAAATTATACATGCATGCATATGCTAACAATAACCTTACAGCTTCTAGCCTAGACACAGGTGTATATGTTTCATCAAAATCAATGCCTTCCTCTTGATTATAACCTTTAACAACTAGCCTAGCCTTATTTCTAACTATATTACCATTTTCATCCATTTTATTCCTAAACACCCATGTTGTACCAATCACATTCATTGCATCAGTTTTAGGAACAAGAGACCACACATCATTCCTAGTGAATTGATTAAGTTCATCTTGCATAGCAACAACCCAATTACTATCACACAATGCATCATTCACATTCTTAGGTTGAATTTGAGAAACAAATGCAACATGTTGAAAGAATGCAAGCTTGCGTCTAGTGGATACTCCCTGTTCTATGTCACCAATTATATTGCCCTTTGATAATCCCCTGGGTTCAATCCACTCCTTGGGTAAGTTGTTGTCTGCAGATTTTTCAGTTGACTGAATTTTCTTTTCAGCTGACTGATTTCTTACAGCAGATTTTAATTCTGCAATAGATTTCTTTTCCAATGTTGTTTCTTCTTCATCTGCAATCTTAGGCACATGATCTTGCAATTTTGGGTTAGTTTCATCAAATACAACATGCATAGACTCTTCAACAATCATCAATATCTTATTATAGACTCTATATGCATGACTTTGTGTAGCATAACCTAGAAAAATGCCTTCATCCGCTTTTGCATGAAATTTACCAAGACTTTCTTTGCCATTGTTTAAAATGAAACACTTACATCCAAATACTTTTAGGTGACTTAAAACAAGCCTCCTCCCTTTGAAAAGTTCATAGGATGTTTTCTTCAAAATTGGCCTAATCAACACTCTATTTAAAACATAGCAAGCAGTGTTGACTGCATCAGCCCAAAAGTACTTAGGTAGTGAATTCTCATTTAACATAGTTCTAGCTAGTTCCTCAAGTGATCTATTTTTCCTTTCAACAACACCATTTTATTGTGGGGTTCTTGGTGCAGAAAAATTATGTTGAATGCCATGCTTTTCACAAAAGTGTTCAAACCTTTCATTTTGAAATTCCCCACTATGATCACTTCGAATAGACACTATCTTGGAACTCTTTTCATTTTCTAGCCTCTTGGCAAGTCTTTTAAAAGCATGAAAAGTGTCATTTTTGGCAGTTAAGAACAAAGTCCATGTGTACCTAGAGAAATCATCTACTATGACTAGTGCATAAAGATTGCCAACAAGGCTCATGGTTCGAGATGGACCAAATAGATCCATGTGAAGCATCTCTAAAGGTCTTTCAGTTGAAACAACATTTTTGGGTTTGAAAGAGACCTTGGTCTGTTTTCCTTTTTGACATGCTTCACACACTCTATCCTTCTCAAACTTGAGTTTTGGTAGTCCTTCAACCAACTGTTTTCTGTTTAGCCAATTAAAATGCTGCATGTGTATGTGACAAAGTCTCCTATGCCATAACCAGGTGTCATCCTCTTTTGTAAGCAAACAATGGATGTTAAATGATGCATGATGCAGATCAAGTAGATATATATTGTTGACTCTTTTTCCTATCAAAACAATTCTACCATGTGCATCATATATCAAGCAATTGTTTGGTGTAAACATCACTTTAAAGCCTTTGTCACATAATTGACTTTTACTTATCAAATTATGTTTGAGCCCTTCTACCAGTAGCACATCCTTGATGTTGAAAAAGGATCCATTGCCTATGACTCCATTTCCAAGGATTCTTCCTTTGTTGTTGTCTCCATAGGTTACAAATCCTTCTTCTTTCAATTCCAACTTTGCAAATTTAGTCTTATCTCCTATCATATGCCTTGAGCAGCCATTATCTAGGTACCATAGATCCTTCTTTTCCTTTTTTATGACCTGCAAAACAACATAGTATTACATGGTACCCTTTGATAGTTTGGGTCCAACATGGTTATGCCTTTCTAGATCCTTTTGGGATCCATTTCATAAATCCCTCAGGTACATCATACTTCTTAACATGACAATTCTTAAGAAGATGACCTTTCTTCATACAGTAGTTGCAAGAAATGAAGGGCATATCATTTGGCTCACTCTTGGAAAAGAAACTAGAGAACTTCTTGGCTTTCTTTTCATGGATAGGTGTATAACCAAGTCCAGCCTTTCCAAAAACACAATTTTGAGAGCCAAGAACAACTTTCAAGTTTGCTTTTCCTCTTGTGAACTTTGCACATGTTTTCAAAGATATTTGACTTGATTTTTCAAAGTAGTGCAGTTTTCACAAGGTTTTATAGCCATGTATTTTTCAGAACAATCGACTAAATTACTGTAAATCATTTCCAAATGTTCAAAATCAGTTTTTAAGTCGACTATTTTTGATTCTAGTTGGCTAACTCTATTTTCTAGCTAGCTATTTAATCCTTTTAGTCAATTGTTCATGACAACAATTTTGTTTGCATCACTATGCAACTCTTCAAAGTCATGCAACAATTGGTAATAGTCATTCTTATCTTTGGATGACAAGGAACTTACTTTGCTTGATGAGGATGATTCATATCCGGCCATGAGGCATAGATTTGCTTCCTCACTTCCTTCTTGAGATGAAGTACTTGTTGAATCATCATTGTCCTCCCAAGCTATGTAGGCATGTCATTCCTTGCCCTTTTTCTCCTTTTTCCTATCATCAACCTTCTCCTTCTCTTTGTTAACATTAGGACATTCAATCTTGATATGTCTTTGCTTTCTACAATTATAACATGAGAATTTAGAAGAATTACTTGAATCATTTTGTTTATAATTGTACCTCCTTTGATTACCTTTGTTGCCTTTCCTCTTGAGATACTTTCCAAACTTCTTGACTATTAGATTCAAGTTCTCATTGTCACTAGATTTAGCAACCTCTTCCTCGGTTTCATCACTCTTCTTAGAACTAGCCTTCAAAGCTATGGGATTTACCTTTTTCTCACTTGTTTCAAGCTCACTTAGCCTTTACATTTCAATCTCATGCTCTCTAAGCTTACCAAACAGTGCAGCTGTTGTGATGAGTGATAAATCCTTAGATTCAGATATGGCAGTCACCTTTGGTTGACAATTTCTATCAAGACACTTAAGCACTTTGATGTTTAGCTCCTCTTTGTCAAATTCTTTGCCTAGACCCATGAGATGGTTGACTATGTGTGTGAACCTCTTTTGCACTTCAGCTATGGACTCTCCTTTTTGCATCTTGAAAAGCTCATACTATTGAATCAAGGCATGCTTCCTTGCTCTCTTCACTTCACTTGTTTCTTCATGTGTAACCTCTAGGACATCCCACATTTCCTTTGCATTCTTACATTGGGAGACCCTAAAAAATTCATCCATGCTCAAAGATGAAGTGATGATGTTCTTGGCATTGCAATCATATTGAGTTCATCTCCTTTCTTCATCATTGCATTCACTCCAAGGCTTGTCCACCTGCTTATTTTCAACAACACATTTAGGAGTATATGGTCCATTAACTATTGCATCCCAAATTTCTTTGTTTATAGATTCAATGAAAATTTGCATCCTTATTTTCCAAAACTGGTAGTTTAGGCCACAAAAGATAGGTGGTCTATGAATAGATGCACCTTCAGCAAAAGGGAGTTTACTTTCAGCCATTTCAAAAGGATTTTTTTATCAACTTGAATACCTTTCAAGAACCTTGCTTTAGATACCAATTGTTAGTTTTGAAATGGTGAGTTTAGCCAAGAAGGGGGGGGGGGGTTGAATTGGCTTATAAAACTTTTTTGAAAGTTTAAAACCTTTATCAATTTAATCTAATAGACTGGAATGTTTGGATATAAATGCAGCAGACCAGTACACTTTTAGTCGATTAAAATATAAAACAACAGACTAAATTGTTCTTGATACTATGAAACAATCGATTAAAAAGATAAATCAGTCGGCTAAAATACTGGAGAATTATGCAGAATGCAGAATTCGTGAATTCAACTCAAACAACAATCTTTTACATACAAGACATGTTCCAAATAGTATTTTTAACAAGTTCAAAGCCTCATATTACACAGGAACGCATTGAATCACACCAAAGACCAAATTGCTTGTTTTTCTTGAGATTTTAAAGAGTTTCAAAGAGAGGGAGATGAGGGAAAGAAGAATGCAAAGCTGTTTTTATACTGGTTCACTCAATCACGGAGCTACATCCAGTTTTCCAGGACAACTTGAGCCTGGTTTCCACTATATTCAAAAGTTTTATAAATCAAACACCAAGATTACACTTTTGAACACAAAGCACACAAGACTTTTAACTCACAAAAAAATCTAGAACCTCAACTTACAAGAATCACACTTGTAGACCTGAAATCACAAGCAAACCATCTAGAGGCACAAGAACATCCAAACCTGATGGTGGTTGTCCCTAGCACACCATACATGTGATCTTCAAGCTACTCACAAGCCAAAATGCCTCCAAGATCAACCAAGATCTTCAAACACGAGTTGCAGCTATGTATTACAGAGAGAGATTGCTTCCAAGAGATGAATGACACGATTTCGTTCAGAAAAATTCATATACACACCTCTGCTCGTGAAAACACAACTTATATAGTTTGGTTTAAGTGAAAACAGTCGATTGAATTTTCTGTACAATCAGCTGACTTCACCTGACTTAAGTGAAATCAGTCGATTGAAAAATAATTCAACTAACTAAATGCATTCATACCAAAAACTATATACAGCAAGCCTTTTAACCTGTTAAAACCCATTTTAACAGATTAAAAGAGACACACTAAGGCATACAAGACATCTAACCTATGTCATATAGCCTATCAACAATGTATAACACTAACACATTACATTTAACATGTTATATACAGATTTAATACACTAAAACTTAATCTTCAAGAGGATCTTCATTAAACACTTAAGATCTTCATGCACATGGCTTTATCAATTCTTTGCTTCAAGCTTGCTTGTGTCAACACCATTCTGCTTCATGTGGAAACCATTCAACAATCCTTCTTTGCAAAACACTATTTGGCACCGCGGTGGGCGCCAATTATTCTTATGGAACCGTTGTAATACCTTTCAAAGATTTCAAATCACTCAATACTTCACTCTTTAGTGTGTACTCGTCCTCCTTCAAGTTCTTTTCCTTCTTCAAACGGATAAGGGTTATACCTACAAAAGGCACTTCGACGTCCAAGAAAGTGCTTTAGTAGATAGTCAAGTCAGAAAATACATGATTAATGAGAAAAACATACCTAATTAGTCCACGTGTATTTATAATAATTTTAAGGATCATTACCTAACACATTATGTATAACTTACCTAGATATGAGCCTGGAATAGGGGGCCTACTTACTTGTATGAGCCTGGTTTTGAAGGCCTATTTACTTGTAAAAGGCTAACAGTTTTGAAGTCCATGTGTATAACTTACAGGTTTGTTACAAGTGTCCGACTATGAGAAATGAATTTTAATGTTCTTATCCTTTAATACACTTAAATATATTATTATTATGTTTTCATTTTTGGTTCATGGATTAAATTCTTTTGAAGAGAGAATTTTATATTTAATAACATAAAAATTAACAAATATAACAACATTATTTAACATATTACATTCTTATCTTCTTTTTATACCAAAATCGATGTACAAATTAGTTGGGCGTAGTTGTAGGGTAGGGTATATGCCAAAGGAGCATACACATTTTACACTTAATTAAACTCACATTAACAACTAAATCAATAAATAAATAATCAGTTTTATTTTATAAACTAAAATAATTAATCACTACATTAATTTAGTTAGATACTATCTTATAAATTAAAAATTGTTAATATCTAAAATATGTTATAAAATAAAGTTAATAATAGAGAAAAGAAGAAAAAGAAGAATAGAGAATGAGAGAAATGGGAGCAACCTTTCTACCTATCTTATTATTGATAGGAAAAGTCCTATATATATATATATATATATATATATATATATATATATATATATATATATATATAAAAGATGTAATCTAAAAAGAGTACAAATCAAATAGTTAATACAAATATTTAAACGTCATAAAGAGTAATCAAATTATATAAGTAATTGTATCAAATCAATCAATCATATCAATTATATGATTAACTGTATCAAATCAATGGGCGGCCATTAATTCATAACATTTTCCCTTGGGTGTCCATTGATCACATAATGTGTTTCGTTAAAACCTTACTAGGAAAGACATGTTGGGATAAAAACCTAGCGAAGGAAAAATAGTAATCATTCTTTATTCTTCAATATTATTGTTCATCACATCTTCTATTTGCCCCCCTCATGTAAACATACATCATTAAGATGACGGAGTCCAAACTTGTGAATCATTTCCTCAAAAACTCTCCTTGGCAAAGACTTTATAAAATATATATCTGCTAGATTTTCACATGAACAAATCTTTTGGATATTTATAGACCACAAGTTTGTCGCACATGTTGAATTATAGACCTTAACCAAACATATTCACAACGTACCTCATGTAATTCTAAAAAGTATGCATGATTTGACTATGTTGTTGTTATGGTCTCTTTCACATATCGCCATAAAATCATTATGTTGCCACATATGAACAAATATCCTGTTTGTGATCAACCATTGTGACATTGTGAGAATCTAATAAATAACATGCATCTGCATAACCCATTAGATATGATTTGGAATCAATTGGATAAAATAATTTCATATTCATAGTACCCTTAAGGTAAGGAAGTATTACTTTAATCCATTATCTTCTTGTAGGTGAAGAACTATATGTTACTTAACAAATTTACAACAAATGCAATATTAGGTCGAGTATAATTAGCGAGATAAATTAGTGCTCTTATAACACTAAGATATGGTACTTCTGGACCAATAAGTTCTTCATCATTTTCTGTAGGTATAAAAGAACTTTTATCAACATCTAATGACCTCACAACCATTGGAGTACATAATGGATGTGACTTATCCATTTAGAACCTTTTAAGCACATTCATTATATAAGCCTCTTGATGTACAAAAACACCTTTAAATACTCAATTTCTAATCTCAACCAAAATTTTTTCCTTTTCAAGATCCTCCATCTCAAATTCTTTCTTTAAGCAATCAATTGCCATTTTAAACTCATTAGAAGTTCCAACGATGTTTATGTCATCTATATAAGCAATAATTACGACAAATTCATTTTCTAATAATTTCATATAAATACAAAGACAAATAGGATCACTTATGTACCCTTCTTTTAACAAGTACTCACTAAGACGATTATACGACATACGTCCTAATTGCTTTAATCAATAAAAGGAGTTGTTCAATTTTATTGAATGAACCTCTTTAGAATTTGCCATGGTGGGCAAATTAAATCCTTTAAGGATTTTCATATAAATATCATTATTAAGAGAATCATACAAATAGGTTGTAACATCATTCATTAAATGTAAATGCAAAGCTTATTGTGCAACTAGGCTAGTCAAATATCAAAATATTGTTGCACCCAATACTAGTGAATATGTCTCTTCACAAATCGATACCAGATTTTCGTGAAAAATCTTAAGCAACTAATCGTGCTTTGTATCTAAAAATTTCACCATTCTTATTTTGTTTTTGCACAAAAATTAATTTGTAGCCAACGGGTTTCACACCCTTAGGGTGCAAACTACAGGTCCAATAACTTTTCGTTTAGCAAAAAAATCTAATTATGCTTATATTGCACCTTTTCATTTTGGCCAATCATTTCTTTATCGATAATCTTTAATGGTCATGGGTTATTGATCCTCGTTGTCACTCATAACATTCATCGTTATATTATATGCAAAAAATCTCATGAATTTTGATTTCATTTAAATTCCATATTATATGATTCTTTACATAATTTATTGAGATCTTATCATTTTCAACAATTTCAGGTATCTCGGATTCTTCTCGAACCGAATCATTAATTATGTCAAATAAATCTTTTGAGATTTCCACCTTTTTTATTAGGTCATCTAGCATTTTATCTTATTTTCTCATTCAAGAGTTTTTATCTTTAGAACCAATAAGCTTACCTCGCTTCAAGCGTGTCTTTGGAACCAACAAGCCTACCATGCTTCAAACATGTTATTAATTAATATCAAATCTATTTGGAGCATTAGCAGCTGGTATATATGATATAGTTATTCCTTTGTCAGTAAAAACATATGGTAATTGATTGACTAATTATGTAAATGAATTATCCTTTGAACTTTCAGATCACGTTCTTTTGTATGATGATCAAGACAAGATAATGATAATTCATTCCAACCAATATCTTTTTCCAATTGTTTTCTTTCTCCTCTTAGTGTTGGAAAAACTTATTCATCAAAGTGATAATCCAAAAATTGAACTATAACCTGTTGGTAGTTCAAGATATTTTATTATTAAGGGAGAATCATATTCAACATATATTCTCAATCGTCTCTGAAGACCCATCATAGTCCCTTTTGGTGGGGAAATTGGAACATATACACCACACCTAGAAATTCTTAAATGAAAAATATTAGGTTACTGACCAAAAACCAACTGCATAATAAAGTCTTTGTGATAACTTGTTGGCTTGATGCAAATCAATAGTGTAACATGCAAAATTGCATATCCCCAAGTAGCCATTGGAAGATTAGCTCTCATAAGTAATGGCCTTGCATCCAATTTTAGACGTTTTAGTAATGATGCCGCAAGTCTATTTTGAGTATGAACATCTACTACTAGATGTTCAACTTTAATTCCAATTGATATACAATACTCATGAAATGCATGAGATGTAATTTAAATAGTATTATCAAAACAAATTTTCTTAATCGGATAATCTAGGAAGTCAGCTCTTAACTATCGTAATAACTTTACAAATGCCTAAGAGTTTATAATAAACAAATATGTGACCATCTAGTTGATGCATCAATTAAAACCATGAAATATCTAAATGATCCACATGATGGTGTATTAGACCACAAATATCACCCTGTATTCATTCTGAAAATGATATTAAATCATTTCTAATTTTTCTAGTGATGGTTTTATTATCAACTTTCCTTTGTGAACCTGCAGTACATGAGAACTCATTAGTCTAAATTTTTTTTATTCTTAAGTAAGTTTCCACGTGATTTTTTCAACTATTTTTTCACATCATAATATATCCAAGATGACCCAACTAATCATGTCAAACAAGGAATTCATTTTGATTCGTAAACTTCTGGTTTACCATGACATGCATTTTAATTGTACCAATATATGCATAGTACACACCATCCAACTGATCATGCCAAGCAAAAAATTCATTTTAATTCGTAAACTTCTGGTTTACCATGACATGCATCTCAATTTACTAATATATGTGTAAACCATAAGAGAAGTTTGATAATTTCTCCAATACAAACTTTTTTTATTCAACTCAATTCTAATGATATAAAGATATTTCCTATTTTCTTCATTGTTTGTCTCAATATGATATCCATTTAGACAAAGATCCTTGAAACGTAATAAGTTTCTATTAAACTTCTTGATAGAAGTATAGTAGCTCTTTTGGAGCCTTCAAATATATTTGTAATACTATAAATAATGCTAATATTAACTTCAGACATTACTAAACAAGAGAAAAATTTGTTACTCTTGAGAATTGTATAAGTTGTTGCACTATTAATAAGACACATATCCTCATCATTTGTGATAGTGCCAACATTCATTCTTCATATAAACATAAATATTAGAGTCGTCAAAGTGGGTCAGAACTCGTGGGCCAACCCGACCCACCATGGGTTCGGGCCGGGTTGGGTTAAAATTTTTTTACAAATTTCAGTACGAGTCAATTTTTGACCCGACCCACCAAGAACCCGGCTCACCCGGGTTGAACCTGTGGTGGGCCGGGTTGGCCCACCAACCCGCATGGTGACACACGTTATGTTGGACTCTGCAATGTTGGGCTATTTTTTTAACCAAACACATTGGTGGGTTGGCAAATGGAAACTTAGTTTCAACTAATAAAAGTATAATTATTGGAAAAAGTATAATTAGTTTGCTGAAAAAAGTATTGCATTCTTTGATCTTAGATAGTATTTGTATTTTTATTTATTTATTTTGGTTTGTATTGGAGTTTAACATCATTTTGGATTATATTGAGATTGTATTCAAGTTTATTTAAATTTTAATCCGAAATATAATTTCTGACTTAAGAAAAAAAATTATATTTTTTAATTAAGTGGGCTAGTGACCCAACCCATTTAACCCACCAACCCATTTAACCCACCAACCCGTGGTGGGTCGGGCCGAGTTCGAATTTTTTTAGCTCGCTAATAAGTGAGCCGGGTTGGGTTGGCCCACTAAATGACCAACTCGTGGTGGGTCGGGTTGGGTCGGACCGGGCGGCCATTTTGACAGCTCTAATAAATATCAATATTAGATATTACTATGTAAGAGGAGGAGAAGAATAAAATATTTAGAGGATTTTATTGATCAAGAAAAATTTATATATAAGCAACATGAAACAAGTATAAAGCTTCGTCTTAAAATTAAGAATATAATATAAGAAAATCTATTTTTTAGCACTCTCATCACCAATGAGGTGATCAATGTTTCCATTTGGTTTAACAAAGAAAATGACAATATCAAGATGACTAGCATCCATATGGCCATAATTATAATCACCATCTTCATAAGAAAAGTTTGTTTCTATGTTCTTCTCCTTATTTTTTTAAGATGCTTTGATGTACAATAAGTATAATTCAAATGGTTTTTACCCCCGTAATGATAACTTATTTTCTCATCTTATTTTCCATTATTTTCACATTTTTCTTTTCCCTTTTTCACATTATTGTTCCACTTCTGGTGATAAAATGTGTCTTTGAAATTTCCTTTATGACCATTGCCATAATCACTATCACAACCATGAAAATATAGATCAAATGTTGCTACATCCACTTCTGGGGATGGAGTAGAACCAATTGGGCAGGTTTCATGATTTTCTATCAAAAACTCATTGTTTTGTTCAGCCACAAGAAAGCATCAAATAAATTCAAAATATTTGTGAAATCTCTTTTCACAATATTGTTGTTGGAGGAATAAATTAGTTGCTCACACGCTTTATTTATTTCTTTAATGGCATCACCAATACCCATTGCATCTAAATATATTTCAACATTCAATATCTAATATAAGTAATTCTTCCTCGTAGTATCAAGGGTCACAAATTCAAAATTTGTAAGATTTTACATGTTTAGAACTAGCACATAAAATAATAATAATAATAATAATAATAATAATAATAATAATAATAATAATAATAATAATAATCAATATAATAATAATAATAATAATAATAATAATAATAATAATAATCAATATCATAATAATAATAATAATAATAATAATCAATATCATAATAATAATAATAATAATAATCAATATCATAATAATAATAATAATAATAATCATAATTAAAATAATTAAAATTAAAATAATAATAATAAGACAAAGATGAAGATTGATAAAGTCAAATCATTCTTATCATAGAAATAAGAATATAAGATAAAATTATGAATGAAAAAAGTATTAGAAAGAACCTAGATTAAGACACGCAGAACATTGTCTTTAGAGAGAAAATGTTTCCACTAGCACTCAATTGGTTGGAGTATGATGATGATAACAAGTTATAAGATAAAGCTAATAATAAAGAAAAGAAGTAAATCAAGAATAGAGAATGAGAGAACAGGAAGTAACCTCTTTCTATATATTTATTACTGATAAGAAGAGTCTTATTTAGAGAGACAAGATGTAATATAAAAAATTTTAATAATACGAGTAAGGTATCAAATTAATGGGTTACCATTCATTTATAACAAAATAGTATTTATGGATAAAAAATTATGATTAATTTATGAAATTAGAGTATAAATTAATCTTTAATATTAGATTATTTGAGTTGCTTATTATTATTAATTTTAAATTAGTCTTGAATTTTAAATTGAAAACTTTTTTAAACACTAAATTAGTTTTTAATACATTTCTTTCTAACCACTTAGTGGGGATATTTAACGATAGTAAATAACTCAAATGTTATTATGAAATACGTTAAAAAGTTAAATAAATTTGACATAATTTGATTAAAAGAATTAAATATATGCATTTTTAAAATTAAGAGACTAAATTAAATCAAAGTTTCAAAGATAAACTAATTTTAATTTTAACTAAAATTTAAAGGAAAAAAATATCTTTAGTCTCAAAAATTAGTTGTTTTTTTAATGATATTTTTATAGTATTATAACATTTGTAAACAATAAATGTTAAAGAAATTATTTAATTTTTATGTGTAAGGTTCTACATCAAAAAGTCTGGAGCGTGATATAGCGAAAAAAAAAAAGAACTGATGTCTGGTTTTTTTATATGTATAGAAGTCAAAATAATATTTTCTTCTATTTCTATTTGATATAATAGCTTATAATTTTCAGCTCTAAAAACAATTTTCTATTCTTTTCATGGCACGCAATTTCCTATATGATTCCAAAAATGATCATATGAAACTTCTGAATATGTCTTGCTTTTATTAACCTTTTTAATTTAGTTATTTTGTACCATACGTCATGTATACAATTTCTGAAGTTTGGGGTTTTCAATTTATTTTATATGATTTTAATGTGAAAATAACTATGTTTAAACTTCACCATGTGTTATCTGAAGCTCTTTTCATCTTTAAATTTTAACTTATTTGAACATTAAAAATAGTACTTTCTTTTACTTCTATATTTTTCTTTTCTTATCTGTACAAACAATATATCTTTTACTTCTCTTTAATTTTGTTTCCGTGTTTGATTTCAATGTCCAACAAACTAATTAATTCATGAAAACAGAGTTTCATCAGGATTTATTCAAATTAATCTATTCTAAAACTAATTATTCTCAATTAATCTTGGAACAACTTTTCCAGAGCAGAAAGAAACCTAATTGGGTTCCCATCAATGTTTTGGTAGTTGGTCGTTATTATTTCAACTATCACTTTTCTTTTCTTTTATTTTAATCTCTAAACTGTTAAGCACTTTCCCAACGTTTTTTTTTATGTACTTCAGAAATTTCGCTCTGCACAGTATCAAACACTTTTGCTGCCAAACACTGGTACTCCAATAATAGTACTAGAAAAACTGATGAGAATTGAACCTTCAATCCCTGTCATGTTCTACCTCTCCTTTATCGTACTAGTTCACGCTCTTCTAACGCAGCAGAGGAAATTCCACGGCACAATAACTTCACACCATATCATATGACAACTTCTGAATCCTCCATATATTGACACGAATAACACATCCTCAAGAACATGCTCTAAATGGCACGTTCCATCTATAACACAAAACCCCTACACAGAAAACTACTACTCCTCAATATATCCTTCGTTTTCCTCGTCTGTCTCTTCCTCAATGCCTACCTCCATCCTTCTAGTTCCAATGTCGATGCCTCCACAAATGTGTTCAACCATGCTAGAATGCTCAGTGGCATCAGTGTTGATGGTTGCACTGATCTTCACAAGTACTTGGATAATGATTCTAAGTGCTTATATGTCAAATCCCATGCTCAGTGCAGGTCAAAAGGTTATATAAATTATCTGCAGATTTTTTACTGCAGCTTTGGGCATTCCCCAATTTTGGGTCATGCCCTGCTAATGCTGTGGCTTGTGATTTTGTTTTATCTTTTGGGAGATACAGCTTCAAATTACTTTTGTAGTAACCTGGAAGGTCTCTCAGACATCTTGAGACTATCCCCCACCATAGCTGGTGTAACCTTGCTTTCTCTGGGAAATGGTGCTCCTGATTTTTTTGCCAGTGTTGTTTCTTTCACAAGATCGAATGACGGTGCAGTTGGCCTGAACAGTATTCTGGGAGGAGCGTTTTTTGTGTCCAGTGCTGTTCTTGGGATCATAAGTTTTCTTGTCGGTGCAAATGAAACTGCAATTGACAAGGCTAGTTTCATTAGAGATGTCATTTTCTTCCTTTTCTCACTTTTCATTCTCCTTGTCATCATTTCTATCGGTAAAATCAGTTTGCTTGGTTCAATTTTTTATGTTTCCATTTACTTCCTCTATGTCTGTGCTGTGTCTGCAACACATTTCATCTATGGAGGGGACAGGACAGAAGGGGAACTTGCCTCATCTTGTGATGACTTGACTGAGTCAGGAGTACCCTTGCTAGGGTGTGTTGATGATGAGAAACCAAACAAAGAGGTAATGGAAGATGAAGGGCAGAAGAAACATGAGGGTTTTGGTAATAGTAATTCTTTTGACTTTACTTACTTGAGCAAGTTTTTACATGTACTAGAGCTACCTCTTTGCTTACCAAGAAGGCTTACTATACCAGTAGTGAGTGAAGAAGGTTGGTCAAAGCCATATGCTGTTATATCTGTGACATTGGCACCAGTGTTGTTTTCAGCTCTTTGTAACACCCAAAGGGAAAATGAGAGTTCAAGGAGTAGTCTTGTTTCATATTTAACAGCTGCATTAATTGGCATTGTTTTGGGGAACATGGCATGTGTGACAACCAAGAGCACAAGTCCACCCAGAAAGTGCTTGTTTCCTTGGCTAGCTGGGGGCTTTTCCATGAGTGTAACATGGACTTACATAATTGCTGAGGAACTTGTTTCCCTCTTAGTTGCTTTTGGGAATGTGATAGGGGTTAGTCCTTCAATCCTTGGACTAACTGTCCTGGCTTGGGGTAATTCTCTGGGAGATTTGATAGCCAATGGTGCAATGGCCAAGAATGGTGGAGCTGATGGGGCCCAAATAGCTGTCTCTGCTTGTTATGCAGGCCCTATGTTTAACATTTTGATGGGCTTGGGCTTACCTCTTGTACTCTCAGCATGGTCTGAATACCCAGAGTCTTATGTGATTCCCAAGGACCCTTCTCTTTATGCAACTCTTTTGTTCTTGATGGGAGGTGTGCTTTGGGCCCTTGTGATATTCACAAAGAAGAATATGAAGCTTGATAAGTCATTGGGAATCGGACTCTTGACCATTTACCTCTGCTTTTTGTTTATAAGGATGGTCATTGCAATTGGTGTTATTAAATTCTAGAGAAATATACTTTCATAGGGACATGACTTATTTTATCATACATTTCCATTTTCAAGATCATTAATAATGTAAAGTTATTATGCTTTGGTATCTTGTTAAAGTAGGACACTACTAAAATATTTGATTTTTAGCGTTGTGAGGTTAACACTGCCACTATTTCTTATTTTCATCAATTAATCAACTACCACCAAATTTAGAAAAGTACCATATTATTGCTTTAATACAATCATCCGAATAACCACCATTAAAATTATTAAAGTCAATTTTAATTATCTTAAATTAATTGAAAACAAATTATCAATATTTAACGATAGTTATAACGGTAAGCAAAATGAATTTTTTTTTAAAAGAAAATTCAGGTTACATTTAATAATAGTTAAAACCGCCAATAAATTATAATTATTTTAATAAAATTATCCAATCTTTAGTGGCAGTTGTAACTGCCAACAAATCATAATTATTCTAAGAAAAAAGAATTATTCAATATTTAGTGGCACAGTAATTGCAACATTATTAATTAAATTTTATATTAAATACAATGCAGGCAAATATGCTTTTTTTTTTTCTATTATGTTGCAGAATAATATGCAAAGTAATAGCGTTGAAGTATTATGGTCTCATTCGACAAATTTCTACAAATTACAACTTACAGAGAAACTGATATGTAGGTAGGGCATATACAATATGCAGGGCAATCACGGCTATAGACACCATTGCTTCAAATGCCACAACGCTACCAAGAAACTGCAACACATTTATTTACATTCCACTGTGTTCAAAAATCCCTGGAGTTACACCTTTATCACAAATGAAAGCTTATAATATATCACATATCATTAATGTCATGCAACATGATACTAAAAATATGCACATTCCTTATACTTAATTAAAATTTGTGCCAATCAACCAATGAAAAGTAGTAAGAGAGGCAAAACAATTGACGAACCACTCTATGAATAAAACAAGTTGCGTGTTATATATTGTCTACACAATATTTAATTATTATTAAGAATCATTTTATAAAAACATACAAACATGGTTGAACTAAGGGTTGCCTAATAGAAATTAAGTGTTGTAAAACAAATTTTCTTATTACCTTCGGACTCTCAATTTCCACGGTTAGGGATTCAATCTTCTGAGTGTCTTCAACAATAACTTATGTTTCTTCAGTAGCTTTCTTTGCTTCCTCTCATTCCTTTATAAGCAATGCATAAGGCTGGGCAGAATTAATTGAACTGTTCCAAATTGTCAATTAATTGTACTATATTAAGCTAAATTTACTGAACTATTTAAAGTTAAAATTGAACTAAATTATTTAATAGTTCAGTTTTAAAAAACTGAACCACTGAGTGTGAATTGATTTGAGTGTTCCAAAACTTCTGAGATTCGTTCACTTGGCCATTCTCACGCTGCAATGCGCCAAGGACGAGTCCAGATTCTCTACTGATATTTTTGGTGTTGCTCTCTGCTGAACATTAAAAATACACTGAATTTGATATTTTAAATATCTTTTTAATATATTTTAAAATGTCAAAATGAGTGGTAATCAATGTATTATGAATGCACAGTAGAGAAACAGTACAAAAACCCAACAGAGAATCCAAATCTTCCAAGAACCGTGGTGCATTAATTGAGAGCTCCTAAACTATTGATATTATTAGAAGGCATGATGATGTGAAAGAAAGATGTCTCATCTTAACTAATAAACTCTTTGGGGTCTCATCCAGAAAGTCGTATGCTTTGTAAGAAGCTTGTACAGTTTGGGAAGAGTTTGGGAAAAGGTTTTGATTGATCAAAAAGAAGAATCTACTTCAACTGATATGCCCTTAGGCACGGCCATACATAACATAGAAATCACACTCGGAAAGGGTGGACAATTAGCTAGAGCAGCTGGTGCTGTAGCGAAACTAATTGCAAAAGAGGGAAAATCGGCCACATTAAAATTACCTTCTGGGGAGGTTTAATTAAGGTAGTTGAAACAATTTTTTTTACACCCATTTCTTTGTTATCCTTTATTTTTTATTATTTTTTAGATATAAAAGTATTCACTTTTATTTAAACCATTTCATCCTGTGAAAGATGTATTGGTATTGAATAATTCTTTCCTGGTAGTTAATGTAATCAGAAACTCCACGAATTGCATGAAACCTACAACAAAAAAGTGAATTAGAACTTCGATGGATTTTTCTCTATTTACATTCACCCTCTTTGATTTATTTTTATTGTAATGTTTTTCAAATTATATAGTATATGGTGTATGTAGTTATTGTTTACATAGGTAATATCTCTTGTTATATCTCTATATTTTTTAACGGTTGATAAATGTATACTACTAAAATTGTACTAATTTAACTTGCATTAATTTAATTAAGGTGTTGTGATTTAAAAATAAAATTGATATCGTATCTATTCATCATAATTAAATTAAGTGATAATTATTTTCACTTCATCACAAAATTGATAATGATAATGATTATATATATTTAACAATATATTATGTATTATTTGAATATGATACCATTAACATATTTTTTAGATATATAATAAATCAATAGTTATATTAATTCAACTAAAACACTTTTAATCTTGAAATAGTAAAATAGGTATGGTGTCGTGAAAACATATATATATATATATATATATATATATT
>Ga0209589_1001224_pt1 | contig 41501 bp, 14 predicted proteins | sample CowpeawhiteBW_FD_187525 | JGI IMG/M metagenome (GOLD analysis project Ga0209589, IMG submission 187525) | Root nodule microbial communities of legume samples collected from California USA - Cow pea white BW (SPAdes) (version 2) | ecosystem: Host-associated > Plants > Roots > Nodule | place: USA...
TTAGAATTTAGATTTATCAAGTGTATTTGTAAATCTTGAAATTCTTGTGATATAGTGAATATCTCTAGCTGTGGTTTGCTAGATGAACTGGATGTAGATTCTTAAGAATCGAACCAGTATAAAAATTCTGTGTGCTTTATCTCTTTCTCTCTATATCTTGTCATAGTATAAATGCTCCATACATTAAGCATCAAACCATACTATTTCAATTGATTCAAAAGAAAAGGTTTTTATCAAAACAATTTCAAAAGTGCTAAAACTGGGCAAAATTTGTTAATACCAATTCACCCCCCTCTTGGTTGTGAAATATTGGTGCATCAATTCTAACAAAATATATATATGAGATGAGAGATTATTACAATTTGTGCACCAAGTTTAATTTTTTTAAATGTATCTTTACTTCTTTTGTCCAATTTATAATTAAATCTTCTTTTTTATATACTAATAAAAAGTATAATTCACCATTGGAACCAAAATTGCACAAAGAACAAAGATTAAACAATTAATAATTGAAATTTAGCATATATATTTAATCTTTTGAAACTTCAATCTATTTTGTGATAATCAAGATTCATGACAATGACATTAAGTTACTATATAATAGTAAGTATTGTCTTTGTACAATTGTGATGGTAAATTTACACTTATGAAATGACTCAGAAAATAAAAATAATTATATAAAAATCATCAAAAATAATATTATACATGATAAAAATAAAAATATTCAAAAGAAGTAAGGATTAAATGTGTATCTTGAAAATAATTTGATATACCATTCAATGAATCTCACAAAGAAACAAATGTATAATTAAGTGCTTCATGAGATGAAAAGTGCCATGAATCTAAGAAAATTTTTTCAAATATCAAAGTAGTTGAATCGGAGATAATGAAAATTGTTTTAACAAAACAAAATTTCTTCATATGAAACCTAAATTAAGGATCACACACAATAATTTTTTTTTTATATTACCTCCTAACCGAAAAGGTTTATGTGATTAAATATTTCAAATTACGAGTCAAATATTTTTATGTGAAAAAAATAAATAAAAAAATATTAAAAAGGAGTAGAAATATTTAAATGTGAGACACAAAATTATTTGATTAGTTGTAGTTAATAATACACCATTTGAACTTAATAGTATAAAAGTTATTATAAGAGGAAAATTACCTTGGAGATGTGAGTGAATTTGATGGATATAAAAAAAGTCAAACAAACAGAAAAGAGAGAGAGAAAAAAAAATATGTAGGAATAAAGAAAGGTTATAAAACTAAAAATTAAGACAATAATATATTAATATATATATATATATATATATATATATATGTGTGTGTATATATATATCTATATATATATATATATATATATACATGTGTATATATATATATATATATATATATATATATATATATATATATATATATATATATATGTATATATATATATATATATATATATATATATACATGTATATATATGTATACATGTATATATGTATATATGTATATATATATACATGTATATATACATATATACATGTATATATACATATATACATGTATATATATATATATATATATATATATATATATATATATATATATATATATATATATATATATATATTCACAACGTCTTCCACCATATTGTGCTGCTCTATGATTAAATAGATGTTTTAAGAACTTATGATCGTCAAACACCTTTAAGTGAGTTCCATAAGTAGGATACTTCCTCTCATGAATCTTCAACTGTCACGAAACATTAGCTATCAACTTTTCTCCTGCACTAACATTTTTCCTAATGATAGGGTTACTTCCTCTAATCCTCCAAGCCATGACACTATTTCATCCTGATCCCGTAAACCAAGAACTTCTTTCAACTCTTACCACCTTAACTTCATTCTCTTTACATGAACCCATGAGTTTAGTAGAATTAAGAGGATTTCAAAACCGGGGATCCCACTTAATACACAACCTAACATTGGACAATATGGGAATTCTCTTTAGAATTTACCACATTCATACAATATAAGAGTTAATTATACTTTTCAAACACCATTTCAAAGGAAAATCAGAAAATCATCACTATCACCATTGGAACATCAATATCTCCTTCTCATTCATATCACATTTCCACACATAAAAAAAAAATAGTAACCCAATAGTTGTATGGCATAAAACCTAGTCTCTAAGCCACCTAACATTCACCCTTACCATAAAATCATCATCCATTCATGTAATCACTATATTCCAACATCTAAAAATACATTCCATTAAATCAACATTATAATCATCTTTGAAACTTCATATTTCAATAATCACATATCACTCAGCCATCAAATACTCGCTTAACGAGTCTCTTTTTTGCTTAATGAGACACCCTTAGAGGTAAACTCACCTAGTGAAAAGGTGTCTCACTCAGTAACTTCGACACTATAATTGAAATCCCACATATTTGCCTAACGAAATCAACTCTCATCCAAAGACTCAACCACCCTAAGCTCTATATATTTCTCAAATAAACTCACCTAGTGAACAGGTCCCTAGAAGCTTGTTTTATCAAATTCAAGTTTAGTTACTAATTGTACTGCATTTGTCTATTTTTGTTTTCTTAGTAATTGATAGGATATTTCTATTTTTTATTTTTCATTGAAGTAGAAACTTCTTTAAAATATATGTATTACCATAAGCGTCATCTTATATTTTATCAAACAAATTGTTACGAAATGGACTTTAAGCCTAACTAAACCCTACAAAACTGGCTTGTACAGACAAGTTTGCACCCATTTATATATTCTAAATTGGCCTTATATCTAGTCAATGTGGGATTTTCAACACACTTCCCTCACGCTGAGGTATATACATCTCGAGCATGGGACTAAACATTAATGTGTGTCAACAAATTTCGTTAGGATTGGCTCTAACACATGACTCTGATACCATGTTGAGAAGTGACTTTAAGGCTAAGTCAACCCTACAACATTGACCTGTAATGTGAGGTTTGCACCCACTTATATACCTCAAATTGACTATATCTCTAGTTGATGTAGGACTTCTAACACAAATAAAATAAAATCAAAATAAATTTTATAATTAATTTTTTTATTGTCTAGTCGTACTTTAGTTGCAACACGTGTACAAAATAATAGTTCATATATATATATATATATATATATATATATATATATATATATATAACAAAATAAGAGTTCATCTTTATTGTTCAACAATAATTTGACAAACTCCTCTATTTTTTATGCAAAACAAATATAATAAAAAAATTAAACCTGTCAAATAATTACACAAAAAATCTTAAAGCCAAACAAGTTCACATTCATAATATACTAGAAGGTAAATTAAGACACCTCAATCATACAACTTCCCTAATGTATAAAATGGACAACCTAAAAAGTGTTTAATGTTTATTAGAACAAAGATGTAAGATTTGGTTAGCTTTTCTATTATAACCCAAAAAGAATCTAACTTATTGAGGGTTAATGGAAAACCTTCCATGAAGACCATAGATGTATTATCCCATTTTCACTCAAAGATGTCCAAAGGTTGTATCAAACACGAAGGGTGTTGGTGCTTTTTTTACCTTACTCTTGTGAAATGCTCAATTGGAAAACATGAACTTATTTTCCTCCCTCTTCATAGTAGGTCATCGAATTATGATTTTAAGATCCTAACACATATTTGTAGCTCTTAAGTGAATGCTCTACCTATTTCATAAGCTTCCTATTATGTGAAAAATTGCAAGTGCACTGGTCGCATGTAGCAAGTAATAAATATACTGTTCTCTCCATAGGGACTTGTGCAACACATGACAAATCTCATAATTCACAACTCAAATAGACAACAAAGCTCACAAAAACACAAAGAAACTCTTTTTGGTATTTTATCAAATAGTTGGTGTGCAACATAAATTTAACATAGATTATATACAATTGTCAAGACTAGATTTCATTCAATTTATTCTCACGCTTTCACAAACATCTAAATTCCAATTTCATGTCAAAATCAACTCACAAGAATACTCAAATCTTATTCTTAAGTTCCAATAATAACTCATCAAGTTCCAATTCCTTGAATCTTCAACAAGTGAAATCATGCATTAAATTCAAGAGTCTTAAGATTTCTAATGAATCATGTTATATCCCTATATAGAAGCTCCATTAGGCATTCAATTTTAGTTCTAGGTTCAAAAGACATTTTCCAACACTTCAAGAACCACAAATCAAACATGGGTGGCTAAACCAAGCAAGCATTAAGCATGAAAATCAAATACTAACATAGAAATGGAAAAGCATATGGATTAACATCACAAAAAGCACAAGATTCAGTTTATTACATCTAATCTCAACACATAGGTTTAACTCTCCATGGTGGAGAACCTAAGGTTTACAAATAGAAGAGATAGGGAAGAAATGGAAACCAAAGAGAAGATGCAAGCCTCTCCCAAGGTTCTTGGCAGCCACTCTATGCTCCAATTGCACTTGCCATTCACGTCTCCATCTCTAATCGCAACCCATCTTCCTCTTTAACCCCAAAAGGGGAAAAAACCACCATGAATGGAAGAGAAAACCCAATGAGGAGTGGGAGAGCTTCCTAACACTCCTACCAACTTCCAAGAGGGTCTCCAAGCACCCAAAAGTGTTTCTCTATCGTGAAAAATGAGGAATGGTCCAAACCCTTGCGATAAATAAGATTAAAAACCCATTTTTTGACATGTTAGCGGTACCACTACCCAATCTTGTCTCAACAACGCTCAACTCCAGGTTTTGCGAATTGAATGGCGTTCAACCCCACTTTTCATTGCTCAACCTTGTGGTGCTCAGCCCTAGTTCACCACCACTCAGCCTTATGGCGCTCAGCTAAAGTTTTCCATCGCTCAACCTTGGACAGTTTGACAACATTATGTATTTGAAGCACTGAGTGTGATTCTAATGGCGCTTGACGTGGGTATTTGCTCCAAAATCATTTTCTTGTCGAATCGTGCTCCATTGAGTTCTTACTTGTTTTCCTCCACCACAAATGTTTCTTATTAACTTATTTAACACACTTAAAAGAGAGATTAGAGGCAAAACAAGCATAAAACACCTAAAACACAAAACAAAATAGAACACATTAAACTTGAGGATATAACAAGATAAAAGCTAGGAAAGAGTTGACTTATTCATGACAATAAACACACAAAAAGAGGTAAAAATGGACATTATCACTTCCTATAAGATGACATTCTAATAATGGACACATTAAACACAAAAATCCAATTTTTAAACTTATAAACCTTTACAAGTTTGTCACCCATTTTTCTTCTGAATCATGTTGTAAATAAGTGACACAAAAATGTGTTGTAGATATCCCTTTTCAATATAGTAATAGATTTTAAAATGACAAAGCATAACTCCTTTAATAGTAATAAATGATACATAACTTGATACGATATATGTAGAAGTGAAAATTTTGGTGATCTAGCCAATTTCAAAGTGTCTCTAGTGCAATTGGTCCAACATAACTCGTTTAAGCAAGATAATTTTGCTTAAGATAGGGACTCAATAATAGGTATTTAATTGCAGATTTTCATTGGTATTTAATTGTAGATTTTCACTCAAGCGTTGAAGCATGACTCAAGTATTGAAATCCAACACTTAAGTGACCATTTGGAAGTTTGAGCGAGGGATAGGCCATGTTTATTCTCTCTCCTAGGGAGGTATGTTGCTCAAGTGATTAGTCACATTGCTCGAGAGACCAATCAAGCATTTTTTCAAGGAAAACAATATATCAGTTATCTCTTAAGAAATATCACTCAAGTGTGCAAACTTCACTCATATAATATTGTTTTGTAGTTTAATGCATGTTTTGAATATTGTAATGTTTCTTTTATGATTTAAATAATGTGATTGCTTTGATAATGATTAACTTGATTTTTATGTAGTGAAGTTTGTTGTGTTTGAACTTGTTGAATAAGATAAATGGTAATGGTGATTATTGATAAAAGTCATCTCGTCAATTTTAAACTACAAGGTCTTATGGTTCAAATTGATTAAGAAAAATCAAAGAAGATCTCCACTGAATATTAAGATAACAACATTATCTAGATATGAAGATTCACTTCAAAGGAGATCAATGAGATGGAGGAGAAGATGGTTTCAAGATATTGAAAAGGAAGAACAAACAAGGAAACAAAGACAACATAAAGTAAGACATAAGTTGAAAAATGTAAAAAAAAAATTGAAAAGAGAAAAGGAATGGAAGAAGATAAGAGATAGCATGCCACTTAGGGGATGAATTGATAAGCTTGATAAATACTTGATATTTAAGCTTATTAATCTCCCTTATTTGTATTTATTTCATGTGTTTTGTGTTTATTTCTTGGAAGGTTCATTAGTGTTATGTGTTTGTTTAGTTATGAGTTTTTTTTTTAATTTTCTTAGGTCATTGTATAGGAAATTGTATAGGAAAATGGAAGACTACAAAGTTATTTCTTAGGACCATCTCGTCTAGCCAGAGCTCTACTACTCGCCCAACAAGAAGTCTGTCTCGCCCAGCGAGATAGAGCAATTGCATTGCATTTAAAGGACCTCTCACCCAACGAGAGATAAGGCTCACCCATTGAGCAGACGATTTCAGGTTGGTTACGTGTCGAGAATGAAATGAAATGAGTAGTTCTTTGTTATCGAAATGCAAAGAGACTCACAACTTTGGTCAAGGGCACATTTTAGGATGAAACTACAATAAATTCTTCCATCTACTTGTTTGAATTCATCAAATCCGTATGTTCTAGGTGATTAAGAGTAGTTAATCTCCATTTTCATTAGAACTGGATGTAATGAATTCATACTCGATGTAACTTTTCCTATGCAATATAATCTCTTTCATATTTAATTGTTCTATCTTGATTATTAATGTGTATGATAGGAATATCATGTTATTTGTTGTTACCGAATCATTGGAAAATGAATTGGATCTAGACATGGACAGAACACCCAAAAGTTATGTTCTAGGGATAGATATTATCTCTTAGTCATTCTAGAAATGTGATCTTAATGCAAATTGTATGCTAAAATGGCTAAGGAATTGGAGTTTTAACATATGATTTAGAACTTGCTTCTAAAGAATTAAAGTAAGTATGCTTTTGGCATGAATGTGAGTACATAGAGATATATATTGTGTAGTGTTACATTAATTTGATTCCTGAAATCCAATCCTAATGAAGCGTTTTACCGAATCACATCTTTACTTTTATAATTTTGCATGCTTTTATTTTAGATTGAATTAAAAATGCTTTTCACAATTGCTAAAATCAATAAATAATCACAAGTAGATTAACAAATACAAATCCCTTGGGAAAATGACACTTGGACTACCATTTTACTACTTGGAACGAATTGGTACACTTGCCAATAATTTAACATGGACCAACCCAAGATGAGTGACAGTGTCGCCACTTGAAGCTTGGTTCATGATAAGACTAATGGAGCTCAAAACACTAAAAAAATAGCATTCTCTCAACTCTTAAGAAAGGTTAAAACATAATAACTTTACAATCAAAATGTTCAACCTTTACAAGTGATGGAGATGCCCTCTTAAATAGGAAAACAAATGCACCTCCTAGCAATGATACAAAGTGAAAGGACTCTCTAACAAAAGCAAAAAGTATATTTCTAGAAGCCTAATGATTTGGAGGGGTGGCACCAAGGGAATATTCACCCAATCATCACCAATCCCTCAAAAAGTGCATTCCCTCACTCACATGTGTGTGTACCGCCCAATCATTGTCGTCCTCACTCTAAGATCATTTCTTCTCCACTACTTCAACGTCTTCTTAGCAAAAGTAGGGGTGTGGTGAGTACAGATCCTCAGGCTAGGTGCCTCCTAAGCCCTTCATTTCTCTATTCCTCTAGAAGGTGACAACCTCAAAAAGATAAGTGCCAATAGTAAACCTACAAATAAAACAAGCAATGTTAGACGCTAAGCACAAGGAAAAATGATAAACGAATTTAAAGAAATGAATGAGGAAAGGGTCTCCCCTTTAACCATACTTCTCGTGATCCTCCTAGGAAGAGTCTCTCTAGCCTCATGAGGAGTCATGGGCTTATAAATTACCAAGATGATTACCTAAATGATGATTGATCTATTTAAAATATGGTGTGTACTGAGAAATAAAGTCATTAATGACTAAAAGATTTTCAGGTTTCACTAATATCTAAATCACAAAAATATTAAGGATAAGAAGTCAATAAAAGTTCTCAAATTGCTATATCTTATGAACTATTATGCGAGTGAATAAGTTATAATTTCAACGGTTAAATATGTTTTTGATCCCTTAACTTTCATTGAATTTTAAAATTAGTCCATTTCGAAACTTTGGACTAATTTAGTCCTTCATCTTTCGAAATAAGTGAATTTAGTCCTTTTAATCAAAATTTGTTAAGTTTATTTGACATTTCAAGCGTGTTTCATAATAGTATTTGACTTAACGTTAAAGAAAAAATGTATCAAACAGTATAAACAACTTAAATACTAGAGCCGTCAAGGTGGGTCAGAACCCGGTGGCCAACCCCAGCCCATCATGAGTTTGGGCCGGGTTGGGTTGAAATTGTTTTACAAATGTTAATACGAGTCAATTTTTGACCCAGCCCACCAAGAATCCGGCTCACCCGGGTTGAACCCGGGGTTAGCCGGGTTGGCCCATCAACCCGTATGGTCACACACATTATGCTGAGCTTTGCAATGTTGGGCTGTTTTTTTAACCAAACACATTAGTGGGTTGATAAATGGAAACCTAGCTTCAACTCCAAATAGATGGGGATAAAGAAGATGCTTCAAGAGATGAAAATGTTGTGGATTTGTCCATTCAAGACTAATATTATAGTTGGACAAGTGACAAGAATGCTTTGATCTTAGATAGTAATTTGTTTTTTTTAAAGTTTGGTTTGTATTGGAGTTTAACATCATTTTGGATTGTACTTAGATTGTATTGATGTTTATTTAAATTTTAATCTGAATTATAATTTATGACTTAAGAAAAAAATTATATTTTATTTTAATTAAGTGGGCTAGTGAGCCAACCCGTTTAACCCACCAACCTGTGATGGGTCGGGTTGGGTTTGAAGATTTTTTGGCTCGCTTATAAGTAAGCCGGGTTGGGTTGGCCCACTAAGTGACCAAGTCGTGGTGGGTCGGGTCGGGTCGGGTCGGGCGACCCATTTTGACAACTCTATTAAATACAATCCTGAAATGCATACGAAACATCAAATAAACCTAACAAAATTTGATTAAAATGACTAAATTCATGTATTTTGAAAGATAAATGACTAAATTGGTCCAAAGTTTTGAGATGGACTAATTTCAAAATTCACTAAAAGTTAAGGGACCAAAAACATATTTAACCATAATTTCAAATCATATATTTTAATTTCTTGTGAACATATTAAATATTATCTTCTAATAACTAAGTCATAAAGTAAGTTGAATTTGTTTAATTTTTTAAAATCTTAAAGAAAACTATAAATATGAGTGATGAATTTGTTTACAGACGTTGTCATTATATAATTAATAATGATTTGGGATTATATAGTTGAATTTGTTTGATTTTTTTAAATCTTAAGGAAAAGTATAAATATAAGTGATGAATTTGGGATTATACGGTGTGATTTGATATTCAAATATACTCATATTGAATATCTTTATAATCATGAATTAACTTTTTTGTTTATTTGCTATCTTGAATTAAATACATTACCATCTTGAATTAAATTATGTTAGCATCTTTAAGGTAGGTTAGGTTAAATTGTTTTACAATTAGCTTTATGAAAAAGGAGTAATAAATACCTTTATTAAAATTCATTGCAGAAGAATTTTAAAATTCAAAACTCAAATAATTACATACCATTATTGATTAAGATGCAATTAATTAAATTATTAATTCAAACATTTCTTTAAAAACGTTCAAGTTAACTATGGTTTTTAATTAAATGATTCAAGTATACTTTCACTAGAAAACATTTTGAATTAATAATTAATTTTAGTGACAAATATCTTACACGTTAAATTTAAAGTAAAATTTTCGAAGAAAACTTTGACTTTCAAAGCTATTGAATAACTTGTTGTGATTTATGTTGACCAGAGAAAAAGAAAACATTTTTAATTCAATATATTCCTCAACATTCTATATATATGAAGTAGCATATGAAACATTCATTTCACCAGAAAGAAAGATCAGAATTTCAGAAGTAATAAAATTCTCTGAAAATGGCTTCCCGATTCTGTCAATCTTTCATCTTCGGAGTTTTGCTTGTTGCCTTGGTTCTCACATCAGGTAATTGGAAGAAAGAATTTCTCATTTTTATTTAATTTTTAAAACTGCAAAAATCCATAATTATTTTTCAATTTATGCTGAAATTGTGATCTGAATAATGCAGTACCAGAAGCAGTAACAGGAATAACTGATCCAGGCCTTCACTGCATAGGGCAATGCACTGGACAATGCAACACAGATTGCAGTAAGAAAGGCTTTAAGAGTGGCTTCTGTCTCAAACAAGGATCTGTTAACGTTTGTTGCTGTTCTTGATTCACTTATATTTTCTACTATTTTTTAATAAAATGCGTGTTTGAACTAAGGATTTTATTGTGATTCCAACTATCACTGATTTAGCACAAAATAAAACACCCTTCATCATCATCTCTATTTCTCTACAAGACTAGACATGTTTTTAAAAGAATTCATTTCTCACAAAAATTGTTCACATTTGGTTGAAGTTAAGTCTAAAAACAGATTAACCATATAATTAATCTAAATTAATTAATTATAAAGAAACTTCGGTCAAAGAACTAGTATTTTCATTTTAGAATAAAAAACATGCTTAGTGATAATTACGGATTTTATTGTCTCCCCTTTTACATATATGCAATTTTGTTTTTTATTTAAATATGTTTACAATTAAATTATGGTATGTATTGCTTAATTAATTGATTTGATATATATATATATATATATATATATATATATATATATATATATATATATATATATATATATATATATATATATATATTCTTCCATTGATGAAATTGAATTCCAATTATATAAGATGTTTTTGTTCGATATATTTTGTTTTATTTCAACTTATCACGTTCCAATAATTTTATTTATTTATTATAGTTATATTAACACGTGAGCTTAGTGCTTAACTTGTTATTTTTTGTGTAGAATATATTTAATTAAAGATTTAAACATGTTTTTAATTCTAAACTTGAACACTAAATTAAAATTTATTTATATTTTAATTTTTAAAAATTAAAATGGAATGAATAAATTTATTTTAATCCAACTGTATTAATATTTTTTAATTTATTAAATGATATTCTAAACATACAAGTGTTTAAAAATGTGTTAAAAACACTAAGCAACTTAAACGTGTTATGCGAAAACACTTTTGTCACGTATAAAAAATATTAATATATATATATATATATATATATATATTTATTTATTTTTAAAATTTGATATTTATTTTTAAAGTTTGACATCGAATTGAATAAATATTTAAAATAAAAATAAATCCTAATTTTTATTAAAATTTTTGTACTAAAAATATATTTAACAATTTATTAATTGTTTAGCTTTTGAGGTATCCGACTATTTAATGCCAAAACCATACTTCATTTGAATAACTCTTCCCTCATTTTAGTATTTTTTGCCTTGAAGTCTCATTAAGTGAATAAGACAAACAATCATTAATATGAATAATATTGTTTTCGGCGAAACTTTGAAGATAAAAGATAAATTATTTCAACTAAAAATAAATAAAAGTTTATGAGTTTATACTAGCAATTTAGATGCATTTTCAATTTAAATGAATTAAATTAATTTTAAAAATGTAAATGGGCTATGCTAAAAACAGTTTCACTGTTATTTTTTCAAACGCTGATCTTTAAAATAAGAAAAACATAAACTTCGTACATATAAAATATGAAAATTGAGAAAAATAAATAACTCGATATTTTTAAAACATAATTTGTTTAAAAGAAGTTTGATAACAACATATTAGTAGATAAGAATTAACAAAAATAAACTGAACGTAAAATAAAATATAAAAGTAAAAATTATTTTAGAATTAGAATAACAGTATATATAAGAAAAAAAAGAATTCATATTATTGAGGATTAATAATAGAAAAAAATTGTACAATAAATCAATAAAGGTGGTGAAAATTATCACCAAAAACATCAATATGCGTGAATTACTCGCCTGATTTGGCCTCATAGCATTTGTATTTGCCGGTCGAGATGGAATATAATGGTAAAAATATTAATACAACAAATGTGTGTTACGAAATGATAATATACAGTAGACCTGTTATTTTAATCCACCATGGGTCAATCTCAACCCCTTTAAAATTAAACTCCATTTTAATAACCCACCTAATGAGGGGCTTTCTAAAAGTCTCCGACAACAAAAGTTTCGACTAAAATGAGTTGGGATATGATTAGTATGGGTTTAGCCCCTTTTTAATAAAATGTCTTTTTCTCTCTACAAATTGAAAGTCCTCGAAACTTCTTCTCACTCATAACCTCGTCTCTTTTGTCTTCTCCTCCATCAAATACATTGAACACTCTTTTTCTTTCTGTGAATTGAAAGTTTTCCCTAATACTTCTTCTCACCCACGAGCCTCCACGAACATCGCCACTAACCTCGTCGCTCTCTTCTATATTGAGAACTCGTCAAATACGTTCTTCGTATAACAAACCCACTTTCGCATTTGAATTTCACTTCCAGTGAGTCTTCTTTTTTCTTTGTTTTTATTTTTGTTGAGGGTTGCTTTTCTGCTTTGGTGGCCAAACTACATTTCTCACGCCCCTTTTGAGAAAAAATAGTGGATTCAATCATTCTCTGTAATTATTGTTCCATTTTAAAGAATATGTAAAGAACTTGTCTATCCATGGTGTTTCTCTTTCCCAATCACCAACTGAATCCATCTCAATGTCTCAATCCAATATCGAAGGAAGAAAGTTGAAGAGATCAAGGATTATTTCTATAAGCATTTTATACCTAGTTTTCATTATTTTTATATTTTTTTGTTCTTTTTTAATATGTGTTCATTGTAGGATTTTAAAATGTATCAGAATGAATCAAAATCTATTGTTGGCAAGAACGAGATAAATGTTTATTTAGATGAACCAACAATAGATGATGATGAAGACAATGAAGATTTTGATGTACTCAAATATAGGAAGACTAATGAGAAAAAATTTCCTATACTGTCTATAATGGCTCGAGATGTGCTTAGTATTTCCATTACTATAGTGGCATTAGAGTCGGTCTTTAGTAAAGGTGGGCGTGTTCTTCCAAAATATAGAAGCTCTATTCTTCCTAAACATGTGCAAATGTTGATTTGTACTCAAAATTGGTTGTATGAATTTTCTGAAAATCCTAGTGGTAAGTTTATATGTTATTATTTTTAAAATTACTTTACATTAAATAATTAACTCTAGACTAGTTGTTTGATTGTATTTCAATTGGTTGTAATAGATGAAGTTGTTGAAGATATTTTTGGCAATGAGGGAATCATTGATGAATCTAAACTTGAAGATATTGAAAGTCATCAACAATGACACTTCTTCACGTTCTGTTACACACTTAATCCATTATGTCAATATATTTGGTGTTTAATTCTTTGATATATGCCTAGTTGTATGTTATGATTAAATGACCCAACTTTACCATTAACAAAGTTTAATTTTTGATCCACCAATAGTAACTTCTTCCCTTGTGCTTGTTATTAGTTGTTGGCATGCTGTGAACCACATAGTCATTTATTTTATGCCTAACATCACTATTTTGAAGATGCCATGTCAGAAAAACATGTATGCAGATTTGTGATCCATTAGTGTAAATTAGGCATGATACCCAAGTGGCGATCTTTGCTATTTTGGTAATTCTGGACATAACATACATAAATGTTGTATGAAATGCTCTTGGCATTTAGTAAAAGTTTAAAATAAAAGAAATAATCCACTCATAAATAAAAGAGTAGACAAATATAATAGTTTATGGTAATTCTGGACACTCATAAAGTTTGAAATTTGTGTTTAATTCATGTGCTAATTAAGTAGTTTTTTTAACTGTATAAAACTGTTTTATGTTTTTGCCTGATGGGTGGATTTATGCTGAAAAGTACTTCATTAAATCGTGAGCTTTATTATACTGAATACTTTTGATGGTGTCTCGACTTTTACTACCAAAAAAAGTTAAATAGATTATGTTTTATGATCGATCTTCATCAATGTAATTGTCTTTGAATGTGCTACTTCAATTTTGCAGGGCATATTCAAGAGATATGATAAAGACAAAAGTGGAAAAATTGATCCATTAGAATTAAGAGATGCTTTGTATGGTATTGGTTATGCTATGCCTGGTTCAGTTCTATAATTAAATTTGTGTTCCGTCCATTAGAACAATGTTGATTTTTGTTGTTCATACGTTGTATTCCTCTATAAATGTTAACTTTTGTTTAATTGGAACAAGACTACAAAATAGTGAAGATGCATATGGTGTTTTGTTGTGTTTTCTATTCAATTATTTATATTTTTTCTTGTATTCAAGATGAATTTTTTTTTCTAAAAAAAAGGCCCATGGGCTAGCCCTAATCCATAGGGCTTTTGTGGACTTTTTGGCCCTATGGGCTTTTTCAATGAGGGGCTTTTTGGTCCTGTGGGCTTTTCTAGCCCCAACCCACGTGGAGCAAAGCCAAACCTTGAGAAGTGGGTCAATTTGACAAGTCTAATATATAAATTGAGAAATTAGTGTCATGTACATGCATAATTGAACTAGAAAATTAATTTGAGAAAATTTTGTTAAAAAATTAAATTTACGTATTTATAAAATTAAACAACTAAATTAAGTCAAAATTTAAAGAATTGAACTAATTCTAATTTTTATTAAAAGTTAAGAGACTACAAACATATTTAATCCTTAGAATTAATTATAATAACGATATAAACAAAAGAATTCTTATTAAGGATTAATGATAGAAAAAAAATTGAATAACAAATCAATAAAGTTAGGGAATATTATCACCGATAACACCAATATGCCAGATTTGGGCCATGTGTAGTATTTATGGGTTGATATGGAATATAATGTACCTATACTTGTATAAAGAGAAAGAAGTGACCAAAGAACATAAATTTTCTTTACATATTTAGACTTTTATCTAGATTATATCGAGTTTTGGAGACTAGTGTATTATATAAGATCGAGATCATCTCGAACCAGATAAAGTGGCATCATGCTGGCAAGAACATTTTGGTCAAAGTTAATAAAGATCAAGCATAATTAGCATAGGTTAAGGCAAAAAACATATTAACGAAACCAACCCTAAACAGATTAACAAATGTAGCAACTACTCACAAAGTAAATGATTATGTATTCATTACAATATTTATTATCTTTTGCAAGCACACCTCCTTCTTAGATTGGGACGATATCTCAACGATACACATCTAGGAATACTTAGAAGTGAAAAAGGAACATCTCAGATCAAAGACGGAAAGGTGAGAAGAGGAGCTTCTTGAAGTATCTTTGTAGAGTGATTTTGGCTCTATAAAAACATTAAACATATGAATACAACAAATACGTGTTATGTGTTGGGAAAAACCCTCAACAATCACTTTATTAACTGAGAAATAAAATAAACACATAGACAACTCTCCTATGTCCTTTGACCCAAAGTACACCCAAACTCTCCAAAGTAATAATTTAACCTAAACCTCACAACGCTCTTATTATAAGAGTATAAAAAAAAAGAACAAGAATAGTCAAATACAAGCTTGAAGTGTCTTTGACTCGGGGCAAGGAACATCATGGACTTAGAGCTTATTATATAGTCACTAACACCCACCCCTTGGTTGTTATCCTGGGCGATGTGGGACTTTTCAAGACATGTTATTTTCATCCGCCCAACATTTTCCGTCCTGATTAAAATAAACATATCTTCATTCCTATACCAACAATCATACTCCACCATAAAGAGTATCACTTGGAATCAAGTAGTCCCGAGAATTGCCACTTGAAATCAAACTATCCCAAGAATTTCCACTTGGAATCAAACCATCCCAAGAATTTTCATGCACCCTGTATCAATGCTAACTAATGCTCGTGTATAATCACCACACACCTTGCATAAATATTAGTCAACACTCGCGCATAAACACCATACACCCTTCATTGGAACCATGTCGCAACCCACGATGCAAAACCAAAAAACATTGCGAAGAGCCACAGATCGAACATCTGCACTTTGCAGCCACCATGTCGTCTAAATCCCTTGCTAGAGACGCAACACCTATCGACGTAGCACCTTCATTTACTATTGTCGAAGCCGATCTGTAAACCGTAAAGCACTTCATCCACGCACATGCCACAAACTATAACTCACACAGATCAGATCTCCATTGTACATTACTCACCGAGTCATGCGAGCACCAACTGTGACGTCCTTCACATATGTAGGAGCATCTTGGCATATGCGAACTCCATTACAGATCCAGCACGACTTACAGTCCTTGCACATCCACGAACCCAGCTGCAGATTCACCGCATCAACATAACACTGACAATGATCCTTCCATCAAATTTTTCATTACAACTTCAGCAACCAAGGATGATTCGCCAACAACAAGGAATTAATCGTTTCTGATGTGGAAGATCAAACTACACTGCAACCACAGAGCATACTAAGAAAAAATCCTACCGAACCATAGCTCTTGATACCACTGTTGGGAAAACCCCCGAGAATTACTTTATTAATAGAGAAATAAAATAAACACAAAGAAACACATAAACAACTCTCTTATGCCCTTTGACCCCAAGTACACCTAGACTCTCCAAAGTAATAATTTAACCCAAACCTCACAACGTTTTTATTACAAGAGTATAAGAAAAAAAGAATAAGAAGAGTCAAATACAAGCTTGAAGTGTCTTTAACTCAGGACAAGGAACATCATGGACTTAGAGCCCATTATGTAGTCATTAACACCCACCCCTTGGTTGTTATCCTAAGCGATGTGAGACTTTTCAAGACATGTTATTTTCATTCGGCCAACATTTTCCACCTTGATTAAAATAAACATATCTTCATTCCTATACCATCAATCATAATCTACCATAAGGAGTATCACTTGGAATCAAGTAGTCACGAGAATTGCCACTTGGAATCAAATTATCCCAAGAATTTCCACTTGGAATCAAATCATCCCAAGAATTTTCATGCACCCTACATCAATTATAACTAATGTTTATGTATAATCACCACACAACTTGCATAAATATTAGTCAATGCTCATGCATAAACACCATACACCCTTCATTGGAACCATGTCGCAACCCACGATTCAAAACCAGAAAACATTGCGATGAGCCACAGATTGAACATCTGCACTTTGCAGCCACCATGTCGTCTGACTCCCTTGCCGGAGACGCAACACCTATCGACATAGGATCTTCATTTACTATTGTCGAAGCCGATCTGTAAACCGTAAAGCACTTCCTCCACGCACATGCAACAAACTATAACTCACACAGATCAGATCTCCATTGACATTACTCACCGAGCCATGCGAGCACCAACTATGACGTCCTTCGTAGATCCAGGAGCATCTTGGCACATGCGAACTCCATTACAGATCCAGCACGACTTACAATCCTTGCACCTCCACGAACCCAGCTGTAGATTCACTGTTTCAACATAACACTAACAATGATCCTTCCATCAAATTTCTCATTACAACTTCAGCAACCAAGGATGATTCTCCAACAACAAGAAATTAATCGTTTCTGATGTGGAAGATCAAACTACGCTGCAACCATAGAGCATACTAAGAAAAAATCCTACCGAACCATAGCTCTTGATACCACTGTTTGGAAAACTGTTGGCAAAAGCAAATACAAGTCTAAATATTGAAGCAAGATTTTGATGATGATAAAAGAAGCCTAAAAACCATCTAGAAGTCAATATGAAGAACATGTGTCATTATGTTTAAAGCTATCTTGTAAAGTGTAATTAGAATAGTTAGAATCACTATGCAAAAAGAAAATTCTAGTATTTCTCGAAAAATCAAAGTGATAATCGATTATCCTGAGTTGAGTTAATTTTTTCAGGAAAGCACTAGAATAATCGATTATCACCTCTGATAATCGATTATCTGCTTAAAAATTTGTTTTCAGAAAACACACTGGAATAATCGATTATTACTAGGGATAATCGATTATCCTGGTCAGTTGGGCACGACTGTTCAGTTTTTGACCTAATTTTTGGAACCCCTATTTAAGGAACATCAGAGTTACTTCTAACTTACCTTTTTGAGAAGCTAGAGTGCTAGTGTTGTGACTGCAAATAGAGTTCTCTGAGTGTTCTCAAAAGAAGCTTTGAAAAACCTAGTGTGGGTAGAGCGATAACTTTTCCTGAGAGGTTTTCTAGGAGATTGAGTGCTGCTATTGCTAGGAAAGCTAAGGTCAAGGTTTTATGTGTGATTCAGAGAAAGGTGTTCATCTCTTGTGTGTTCAAGAGAGGTGTTTTCTTTCCTTACTCTTTTATTATCTGATTGTAATTTGATATTTGTTAGTGATTTAGTTAATCTCCTTTTTGAGAGATTAACAACTGGACGTAGGGTCTTTTGATCCGGACCAATATAAATACTTGTGTTCAATCTTCTTCTCTATTTATTTATTTCATCTATTATTGTGTTTAAAGAAATTAATATTTGATTTAATCGATAAATTTTGAAAAAATTTTAAAGTATTAATTTTATTACTTAAAACCAATTCACCCCCCTCTTGGTTTTTGTCCAAACGCTTAAACATTCCGCTGCGGGATGCCAACAAAAACCCTCGAGAATCACTTTATTAATAGAGAAATAAAATAAACACAAAGAAGCACATAAACAACTCTCTTATGCCCTTTGACCCCGAGTACACCTAGACTCTCCAAAGTAATAATTTAACCCAAACCTCACAACGTTTTTATTACAAGAGTATAAGAAAAAAAGAATAAGAAGAGTCAAATACAAGCTTGAAGTGTCTTTGACTCAAGACAAGGAACATCATGGACTTAGAGCCCATTATATAGTCACTAACACCCACCCCCTTGGTTATCCCAAGTAATGTGGAACTTTTCAAGACATGTTATTTTCATCACCCCAACCTTATGACTAGAGATGACAAATAAATTTGCCCCGTGGGTATTGCTCGAATTCGTCCCCGTTTTAACGAAAATCCTCGTATTGACTAGGTATGAGTATTGGGAATCCTCGACTTTTTCAATTAGGTATGAAGATGGGTATATGATGTACATATCCGCCCATCCTTGTCATATCCCCGTAACCTTTTATATATATATATATATATATATATATATATATATATATATATATATATATATATATATATTACATATATTACTACACACTTTCTGTTTTTTATTTCTTCTAATTGTTTGGTTTGTCATGAAATTAATTCACATCTCCAATGTAGTTTTCATCCTGTCATAACATTTATGCAATTATGTTCAAATAATGTATGTCAATTAAATATTTTTCATGTCTCACATTTTATTATTTCTGTTTTTTTTTAACTTTTATTTATTGTATGTTTTCCTTCCACGTGACAATGTTTAACACTCCTAGTTTAATTGTTCAATAGCATAAACCTTTCATTTACTAGGTAATATAAAAAATTTATCTTCTTTACTATATTGTTATTAATTTTTGTTTCATTTGAAGAACTTTTTTGTTTCGTTAAAACAATTTTCGTTACTTCTCAACCATTGACTATGTTGATATTTGAAAAGTTTTCTTAGATCTCTAAGATATTTTTCATCTTATCATACCCTTAATTATACATTTTTTTTCTTTGTACAATTTCATTCAATAGTCTTTAAAATTGTTTCTGAGACACACATTTGATAATTTTTTAATATTTATATTTATCATGTAGAATACAATTTTGATATATTTTATATAATTATTTTTATTTTTTACCTCATTATCATACTATAATTTTTTCACTATAATTGTATAAATAAATTTTGGAGGGTCAAAATAATATGCTTAAAATTTACATATTTAATTATTGTCACTAACATGACAAGAGTATATAATTTAGTATTAATATTGAAATCTTTTTGGATGTTTCTCTTTAAGAAATTATAGTTTTGAGATTGTATATTAAATATAGATCCCATTCTAATTGATAGCTTAAAAATAATGTTGACTTATCTAATTGAACAATCAAGTTAAATTGATCTTTTTTGTATGTAACTTCCCTTTTATCACTCTTAAAGAAATAAATTTATTAATTTATGATAATTAAGTCACATAATACATTACTAATCCTTTTATACTCACAAAAGATAATATACAAAAGGCTAATGAGACTAAAAACAAATACTAACTCTTAAATTAATATTTCTTTATCAAGTGAGACAAGGGAGAATTTTTTTTTCTTCAATAATGAAAGAGAATATATAAGAAACTAGAGAACTTTATGTTTAACTTCCTGTTTTTTCTGGATAATAAAAGAAAACATGTGAAAATAAAAAAACAAATACAATCTAAGAAAAACTAAAAATAAATAAAAGAAAAAATAAATAATATCTAATGTTTTTTATTCTTTAATATATTTTATTTTATATTTTATTAATATTATATTGTATTTTATAAAGAAAAATTAAAATTTACTTAATTTAAATTTTATTAATTCTTAATAATGTATTACATATAATTTAAAAATTTTAAAAAATTGGGGGTAAAAGAGTAAAATTAATAATCATTATTACCTAAGCAATAGTAGATGGTTTGTAGTATTTATGTTGTTGAGAGATATGAGTGATTTGGAACACGTGACAGAGTTGAAATGTGCATCAAGTTACCTTTTAATATCGAAATATATATATTTTTAATTTAAATATAATTAAGAATAAAATAAGAATATAAAATATGTATGCAAATCTTTTTATAAATTATTATTATTATTTTTATTATATAATTATAAATCACATTTAAATATTATAAATGATTTTGTTCAATAATTTTCTATTTTAAATATAAAATGCAAATTAAATTATTTAATTTAAAAAATAAATCTAAAAAGTTTATAAAGGTAATTTAAATTTATTATTTTATCCATTGGATTTTTAACTAACAATATGATCACTGCTTTGAAGTTAATTTTCACTCCATCTTATTATTTAATCTGAAAATTTTGAAAAAGCCTATCATATTATTTATAAGACACTTTTTCTAAAAATTCTAATATACTTTCATAGCTTACTTTTATATCAAAGTCGAATACAAACAAATGTCAAAAAATTACACAAATATGATTCTTTTCCCACGTTTTATGGTGGTGTCAGTGCGGTGTTAATCAGTTTTACTAAATAGTTGGAACGCAATATTTTATGGTGTTGGTTATACGATTATGTTTGAATTTATTTTTACAACAAACTGATACAAGTTTCAACTACCTCAATTTCCTAGCAAGATAATATATATATATTAATTATAGTTTACGTTTTTAGTTTTTCTTCTTTTATCATCATGTAATATTAATATAATTTTGGCACGTAAAGTTGAGTTTCTCTCTGAATTTCTATTGGAGGTGCATTGTTTAATCATGTTTTACTGAGTAAGAGTTCCTTTATCATAAAGACTGTGACACCGTTTGGTTGCACCACTCAGGATAGAACCAATGGCTGCAGGCACAAAATCCGGAGGTGAGACTCAGAAGCAAGCGGCACGAGGTTTTGTTTTCATTGATGCTTTCACTTTTATTTTTCAAAAACTGCTTTTCTCTCTCTCTCTACAAACCCACCAACTTCTCTCTCTTACTTAATCTTCCAATGCCAGTTTGAACTTATCCAAGAAAGAGAAAAACAAAAATCCTAAAAAATTCAAAGTTGTAGTGAAACTTCCCAGAACAAACCAGAACACACACATGGGGGCTTTCCTAGGTCTAAGTTTTAGTCAATTTAACCCTTTGGGTGTCCATCAAATTCTCTTTCTCAGGCCAAGGACTTGATTGACTTTCTGGGTTTGGAGAAGAACTCTCACTTTGCTTTTGTTCATCTGTGTAATATTTATACATAGTCCTCTTTTTTTTTCTCTCTCTCTCTCTGTAATGTAATTAGCCCCTTCTGTTCTAAACTCTTTCCTCTTCTTGTATCTCCTCTTCATGTAAATTCAGTGGTGAGAAGTGTTGTTTCTTTTCCTTTGTGTTGTATGATTATCATTGTTGTATTGAATATTGTAGTTGGTGTGTGATGATGACCCAATTGGGAATAAAAAATTGTTAAAAATTCTCATGAACAGTGTGGGTCGCTTTCTTTCAAGGTATGAGAGTTTTATTGTATGGTTTACGGTGTCCAAGTTGATGAGTTGATGATCCTCTTCGTGTGTAGGATGATAATGCATATAAAAAACCAGATGTTTTATGTTGCATCCCTTTGTTGGATTTGAGATACCCTTATCTCTTTGCTTCCTTAATTGGAAACAAGCACACAAGAGCAGATCTTTCCCCTTTTTCACTTCTAAGTACACACACACATCACATACATAAAAAATTAAGAAAAAAAAAAACCATACCTATCTTTCTCTTACCCTGTACTTTCTATCTGTACGTCTTTATCTATTTTTCTCTCTCCTCTTTTTCACTCCAAATACCCCATCCCTGTACCATATCTGAAGCCAACAGAATTCCCAGAAGGGTTTTCAAAGTTTCAACCTTCAGAGTGGTTTTCTTGGTTTTTTTTTTTTTTTTTCTGTATACCCTTTACAAGATCTTGAATTTGTTGAGATGGAGTGTGAAGTGAAGTTACAAGGGGGAGATCTGCATGCAGAGGTGGTAACTGAACCAAACCCTGTCGGTTTTGACAACATGGAAGAAGAACAGACTTTGTCGGTTGCCGAGAGAGAGATGTGGCTGAATGGTGACCAAGACGAGATTCTGGGAGTCAATGAGGCTTCCATGTTCTACGCGGATTTCCCTCCTCTCCCTGATTTCCCTTGCATGTCGTCATCGTCTTCTTCATCTTCTGCGCCACCGCTTCCTCTGAAAACCATGACGTGTTCCACCACAACCACGGCAACCACCACCACTTCCTCTTCTTCCTCTTCCTCTTCATGGGCCGTGTTGAAGTCAGATGTGGAGGAAGATGTGGAGAAAAACCATGGCAACGGCTACATGCATGACCGGTTTGATGCAACGGCTTTGTCTTCCACCGCTTCCATGGAGATTTCCCAACAGCAAAACCCCGATCCTGGACTCGGTGGCTCTGTTGGAGAGTGCATGGAGGATGTTATGGACACTTTTGGGTACATGGAGCTTTTAGAGGCCAATGACTTCTTCGATCCCGCCTCAATCTTTGAGAACGAGGAGAGCGAAAACCCTTTAATAGAATTTGGAACACTGGAGGAACAGGTGTCACTGCAAGAGGGGCAACATGAAATGGTGCATCAGCAAGAGAACATTGAAGGCGATCGCAAGGTTCCATTGTGTGAAGGGATAAAAGGAGAGGAAGACGGTGGTGGCGTAGTAGATGATGAAATGAGTAATGTCTTCTTGGAGTGGCTCAAGTCTAACAAGGACAGTGTTTCTGCTAATGACTTGAGGAATGTGAAGCTGAAGAAGGCAACGATTGAAAGCGCAGCAAAGCGTTTAGGGGGAGGAAAAGAAGCCATGAAACAGTTGCTGAAGCTGATTCTTGAGTGGGTTCAAACCAGCCATCTTCAGAATAAGCGGCGCAAGGAGAATAGTGGCAATGTTAGCAACCCTCTTCAGGCACAGATTCAGGAACCCAGTGACCAGAACAACCAGAACAACCAGAACACGCACACGAGTGGCTCCTTTGCACCTGAATCGAACTCTTGTTTCAACAACCAGACACCCTGGTTAAATCCCCAAACTTTTGGGACAGATCAAGCCCCTATCATGGTTCCATCACAGCCCTATTCACAACCCATGGTGGGGTATGCGGGTGACCCTTACACTGGCGGTTCTGCTTCGAATAACATCACAGCCACTCATAACCATAACCATAACAATAGCCCTTACCAACCAGGCACGGAGCAATACCACATGTTGGAGTCAGCACCTTCATGGCCTCATTCTCAGTTCAATGTTCCTTCTCCTTATAGCCAGTCTTATGGGGACAACGGTCTTTTCACACCTGGGGGTTTTGGCGGCTATGGCAATAACCAGTATCCTTATCAGTTTTTTCATGGTCCTGGTGATAGGTTGATGAGGCTAGGACCCTCTGCAACTAAGGAAGCAAGGAAGAAGAGAATGGCGAGGCAGAGAAGGTTTTTATCTCATCACAGGAATCACAATGGTAATCCCCTCCAGAATCAAGGGTCTGACCCTCATACAAGACTGGGAACTGATAATTGCACCACTGGTTTGGTTGCACCTCATCAAGCAAATTCTGCAGCAGCCAATTGGATGTACTGGCAGGCTATGGCGGGTGGCGCCGCTGGCCCTTTGCCACCGGTGGTTTCGGCCGATCCACTGGCCGGACAAACGGTGGTGGACCGGTCCACCATGCACACACATAATTCTCATCAGAATCGAGCTGCATCAGATAGGAGACAGGTTGGTGAACCTTACTTTGATCAGATATTGATGATGTTAGATGATTTTCCTTGCTTAAAGTATGATTGATATGTGATTAGTAGAATGTATGTTCAGAACGTGATCATTATCGTGAATTTCTTGATATTGAACAGTACTTTCATTGTGTTATGAATAATGTGTGACTCTTTTGTCATTATGTGTTTGATTTATAGGGTTGGAAGCCTGAGAAGAACTTGAGATTCCTTCTGCAAAAGGTGTTGAAGCAAAGCGATGTGGGAAGTTTGGGAAGAATAGTTTTGCCAAAAGTAATAATTTTTCTGGCTTTTTCTTTGTCAATTACTTCCAAGTAGTTTTTTGTTTATGGTTTTATATGGTGGAAACGTGTATTTCATTCGTTAACTTGGATTTGAATTGTAATTTCGATCAGAAAGAAGCAGAAACCCATCTGCCAGAGCTGGAGGCAAGAGATGGAATATCCATAACAATGGAAGACATTGGAACTTCACGTGTTTGGAACATGCGCTATAGGTATTCCAACATCCATTGACACATGTTTTTCTGGTTTTCCTATTGTTTTCACCTTTGTGTTAAGTTGAGATTAAAATGTTCTCTTTTGAATAATTTCTTGTTGGAGCACCAGATACTGGCCTAACAACAAAAGCAGAATGTATTTGCTCGAGAACACTGGTGAGTCTCACAGAATAATAATAACCTCGTTAATTTTTCTTCCATTTTCAAGAACCTTGGTTATTCACATATTCATATTCTCATTTTGCAGGTGATTTTGTGAGAGCCAATGGCCTCCAAGAAGGAGATTTCATCGTCATATACTCAGATGTGAAGTGTGGGAAATATGTAAGAACCCTTTTCATGATTTTCATTTCTCATTATCTTAACATGTTTTGATAACATTATCGCTTTATACTTACGTCTTTCTACAATTTTTTTAAGGAGAATATATTAATACATTATCTGTTTTTCTTCATTCAAAATGTTAAGAATTAATTGGAGTGGGATTTTATTTTTACTTTGTTTTTTCATAAAAAAAACAGATGATAAGAGGAGTGAAAGTGAGGCAACAAGGTGTGAAACCAGAGACCAAAAAAGCAGGAAAATCGCAGAAAAACCAGACTGGGACTAATGCATCAAATACAGCTGGAACTGCTGCCAATAATGGCAGGTCATCGCCACCGAAACCAAAAGCTGAAAAAAAAGTAGCAAATTAGTACAATAATAATTACATATAATATATAATATTAGTATAGTATGTATGTACAATATTATTATATGAATTATATCATAATAAAATAAGAGACTATGAAGTCTGAACACGGTGCTCACATAATATTGTGGGGTTTCAGCATGCCCTGCAATTGAGGCTGTCTACAGGGATTTGTATAACAGTATTTTGAGTTATATTTCTCTTTGTATTTTAATACAATTTTATGTCAAAATGTTGTATCATGTTCCTAACGTTTGTGTATGGATTTATATCTTTACTTTGATAGCAATCTACGTTATATCTCTTTGTGGCTCCAATTTTGCATTAGAGTTGATAGAAAATCACGATTTGGATCCATTACTATATAATTTTAATCAACTACTTTTATGATATGATGAATAGCTTTTTGCAATTTTTTTTTTAAACTAGGTTTAATGTGAAAAAAAAATTATTGGAGTGGATAAGTCTAACTAGATTGATGACCGAAGCAGGAAGTGATATAAAATAATAGAAAAATGATATTTTGACACCTCAAACTTACCACTTTCATTACCACTTTCATAGGTTACAAGTTAATTAGTCTTGAGTTACAAATTAATTTTAGTCTTGAGTTACAAATTAATTTTAAGGTGGTAATGAAAGTGGTAAGTTTGGGTGTCATCCTATCATTACCCAAAATAATATCTTCGATTCTTGACTTAAGCGAAGAAAGTAATAATTATTATATGAGAAAAAAAAAAAGAGAGAAAGAGTGAAAAAGAGTAGAAAGTGGTGCATGTGACGTAGAATTTGACTTGTTTTGGGTTTAAGAATGTAGGAGCCGTGTGGGTACTGTCTCTTGAAAGAAAATGATGATTTGATGTCAGGAATGGATTCTTAGCCAAAAACAGCACAGGTCATTTTCGAACATTTTCTCTTTATTTCTCTCTAATTTATTTGTGGAGAGAAACAGAGGTAAAATCTGAGCATGAACGAAAATGCTAAAATTGTAAAGGGACCTCACAGAATTTGATTTGCATCAAATTTTTGTTCTTTCGTTTGTTTGTTGATGATCACATGTTGTACTCAGATGCAGATCTGTCGCACCGCTAGCAATGCTTTCAAATAAATGAGTGAAAGGATTTATTCGGTTATTTATCGATTAAACTTTTTCAGACAGCTTTTATTTATATCCCTTCGTCGTATCAAGATCTATTTCATGTTACAAGATCAATTTGATAAAGAATTGAAATTGATCTTTTAATCTAATTTTTATTTGCCTTTGGTTTAATCGGGTTGTGATGATTTATAAAGAAGGATATTGTTAATCAAGTAATCCTTAAGTATAATTAATACGTATTAAAATTTTCAAAAGTTTATAATTAATTATATTAAATAAAATATGACTAATCAGATGTGTAGTTTTATTTTATTTAAAATACAAGAATATCTATAAATATAAATATTGTATAGTTTTTATAATATTTTATTTAATATTTACTGTTAAAAATTAAAAATTAATAAAATAATAAAATAATTATATTTTAATATTATTAAAAAATATATATAATTAAATATAAAAAAGTTTAAATTAATAAAAAAATCAACAAAAAAAATAGTATTAAACATCTAAAAAATTTACAAAAAGATAAATAAAAATTAAAGTATTAATTTAAGGTTTAATTGAGTTTTCAAAATACTTACTTTGCCTAAAGATTTTAAAAGGTATTTTTGTCTTTATATACATTTATATTATTTTAATTAATAGAATTAATTATTTCAAATTTCAATATAAAAATGATAAAACTAATGCGTATTTATTATTTCTTAACAAATGTCTTTAGGACACTAGTTAGCATTTTCTTAAAAAGAAAGTTTTGAAAAGATAATAAAGTGTGGGACAAAGGAAAAAGAGGTAGATTTCGATTGGAGATTGTTTGGTAAATTATAAATTTACTCCTATATTTAATAAATATATATATTTTATAATTATTATTAGAAATTAAAAAAATTAAGACATGATTTATTTTCATTTTCTTAAGTAATTCTTTAAATGAAAAATGTTTATATTTTAAGAAATACACTTAGGTTGTGTTTGGATTTAAAGATGGATATGAAAGAGTGAAATTGAATAGATTTGAAAGAAAAAAGAGGTGAAGTTGAAATTGTTTGGAGTAAGGAAAAGATGGTATGATTTGAATGGATTTGAGATTAAAGTTCCTGAAATTTTGTGAATGATGTAATAAGTATAATAGATTAAAAAATATTTTAGTTGGTAAAATTATACGACTACGATTTTACTCTTGAGAATAAATGTTATATAAATTTAAATATATAGAGTAAAAATGTGTTAAAATGAGAATGAACTTGTTACTTAAAATTTAAAAAAGTTAAAATTTTTAAAATTAAATTAAAACAATTATTATTAATAATATTTTATAATTAAAACTTGATTTTTTTTTAATTTTATAACAATAATAATAATAATTATTATTATTATTTATTTTATTATTGTTGTTTTTAATAATATAATTACAAGTACTATTAAGTTTTATTTGAAGTGTTATCATAAAATTATGTTTGTATATAATTTAAATAAAAATGAAGAATGTATGGAATTTTATATGAAATAAAATTATATGGGTTTATATTAAGTTGTAAATAAAATGCATGGGATATAATTAAATTTCACACATCATGTAATTAATAAGTAAAATATAAAATAAATGTATGCATCTGTGTAGCGTTTCATACATATGGTGCTACAGCAAAAAGGAAAAATACCCGTGCATGGAAATGTGAAGGGTCAAATAAGTAAATTAACGAAGATGACGTGGCTTTCTCTTGTTTTCTCGTCAATTTTGCAAGTGAAATGGGAGAGGTTACTTGAAATTCCACGCTCACATTTCTTTGCATTTCAATGAAAACAAACACGCATCACACCTCCATATCCGTCAGCATGAACAAGACATCATAGGAAGCAAACACAGCGTTAATGATAATCTACCAACCTTTATTAGGTCAATTAAATCAATCACATCTAAAAATAATTTTTCTACTAAAATCTAGTATCTTTCTATTAAATCAAAGTATTTCATTTTTCATTCACTGTTTTTCCAAATAACTACAAATCAATCATTTACCTTTCACATCTTTAACCAAACCAAATTGGGCTTTGCGAGAGAGTTCAAAAAAAAGGAAAAAAAAATGAAAAAGAGTAAAAATTGTGATCGTAGAAAATATGATTATGTAAGTATGTGATCAAGGTAGAGAAAAGAAAGCAAAGAATTGTATTGCAAGGAAAAAGAGATACAATATTTTTGATGATTAGAATATGGAAATAGAAATTATTTCTTAAAAAAGATCGAACCAAAAACGGGTTAAATAAGAAAGGGTCCAATTGCCTTACTGTTTGATTTTGTCAGAGAAGGATAGTTCTCAGAGGCAACAATCAAACACTCGGTGATCGCTAAGCGTGTTGGTGATCCCTAAGCCTGGTAATTGCGCTAAGCCATCCGAAGTTGTGCAACAACATAAAAGGAGAGTTTATCAGCTTAGTCCCCTCAAGCTTGAAATATATATCTTTCATTCTCAACTTGGAAGGGTGGTATTTGAAGGTGAGCAAAGGTAGGGGTTTGGTGAAGATGTTAGCAGCTTGGAGAGAGAAGACATGTGAAGGAGCTTGATTAAACCACAATTGATCTTATCTCGAAAGAGGTGATAATCGATTTCGATGTGTTTAGTTCGTTCATATTACACTTGGTTGTAAGCAATATGGATTGTGGATTGATTGTCACAATACAAGGTTGCAGGCAAAGTGAAAAAGGTACTTGAAAGTCTTGGAGGAGATACATAAGCCATTAAATCTTGCAAGCGATGGAGGCTAATTTGCGGTATTCAGCTTCAGATGAACTTCGTGATATAGTTCGTTGTTTCTTTGATTTCCATGAGATGAGGGAATGACCAAGGTAGATGGGAAAACCAGTTATAGATTTCGTGTTTCTGGATAAGTGGCCTAGTCAGAATCATTGTAGGCTTTAAGTTGTAAAGGTGTATTAATGTGAAATTAAAGACCATTGCTAGGAGCACCATTGAGGCTGCTTGTCGATATAAGGTGGTTGGAGTGGCTAAAAATTGGCTATGATTGTTGGCAGAGAAAGAGATATCAAGACATGTATTAGTAAGGTAGATAAGGGGACCAATCAATCTTCTGTAGGTGGAAGCTCCGTTGCTATCAAGAAGTTGACCAGTGTGTTGAAGACAAGAAGATTAAGCCATAGGTGTAAGAGCTAGTGAGAAATTTAGCATGCCAATGTCATGAAAAAGATCCAAAGTATATATATTTTTTTTGTTGAGGTTAAGGCCATGGAGATTGTGAGCGACCTCAAAACCTAGGAAATAAGTAAGGTCACCCAAATTCTTGATGCAAAATTCAGAATAAAGAAGAGCAACAATGTGAGTAATTTCTTCAACATGATTTCCTGTGAGGATAATGTCATTGGCATACATAAGAATAGTAATGATAGAGTGATCAGTGTTTCATAAATAGTGAATGATCTGTAGAGGAACAAGTGTATTTGTTTGAAATTGGGAATTGGGAAACCTCGGCATACCATTGACATCCAACATGTTTGAGCCCGTATAAAGATCGTTGGAGTTTGTAGACTTGATTTGGTTTGGTGGCATTAAAGCTAAATGTTAATTTCATGAAAATTTCCTCATGAAGGTCACCGTGAAGGAAGGCATTCTTGACGTCGAGTTGTTTGATAACACAATTGTTGGATATGGTAAGAGTAAGAAGGAGACTAAGGATTATGGGCTTAGCTATAGGGGAAATGGTATCGAGAAAATCTAATCCTTCAAACTGGTTAAATCCCTTAGCAATGAGTTTGGCTTTGAAATGGTCAATGGAATCGTCTAATTTGTGCTTAATTTTGTACACCCAGTGGCATCCAATAGCAATTTTACCAGGGGGTAGGTCAGTAATGGTCCATGTATGATTGGCTTGTAAGGCAACTAGTTTATCACGCATAGCTTTGATCCATTGAGGATCTTTGGAATCTTGAGTATAAGTTTGTGGTTCATGAGCATAAGTGATAGACAAACTAGGATGTTTAAAAGAAGAAGAAAGATGGTCATAATTAATGTAATTGGTAATGAGGTATCCAGTAATATGATGAGTTTGAAAATCACTAAGGTAAGATGAAACCTTTTTAGGATGAGCAGATCTGCGAAATAGTGCAGCAAGTGTTTCAGGTGGAATTTCAACAATTGGCGAAGTTGAAGGTGCAACAAGAGGTTTAACAAATTGATTAGTGACGTTGGTGTTAGGGTTATTGAGGACAAGATCACATAAAGAACCATAGAGGCGTTCATAGGGAATCATTGCTTAATAAAGGGGTGGGCATGCAATTAATGAGAAAAGCAACATGTTGAACAACAAACCACAAAATATGCTAGGGAGTTTAACATGGAAAAGGAGAGCATGTGTAATATTTAGAAGGTGGTAGTGCTTGCGTTCTAGAATGTTGTTTTGTTTAGGAGTGTAAGTGCATGTTGTTTTATGTGTGATGCTTTTTTAGAATAGAAATCATGCATAAAAAAACTCAGGTCGATTATAAGTGTGTATGGTTTTGATTACAGTTTCATAATGCATTTCAGTTTTGGTGACTAAGTCAATTATGTGTTTTCGAACAATAGACTTATCACACATAAGTATGATCCATGTAAAGAGAGAATAATCATCCAAAATAGTAAGAAAGTATTTAAAGTCATTCATTGATACATTGCAAGGTCCCTATATAACGTCCTAGCTAGAAATTACTTATATGAAAATTAAAATAAGAAATATAATAATAAACTGCATTTATTATTAAGTTCTTTCTCAAAAGCGCGGAAAATTTTAAATATATTTCAACGTGTCAATTATAACTAAAATCCACGACATTCAATTATTACAATTATAAATTGTTTATAAAATCCATTACAAAATAGTCCATAAAAATCCGTGAAGAAAACTAGTATAAAAACTTCCAGAGTTGGCCCAACTCCGACTCTAAGCATTCACATGCTCACCTGTATCAACATATGTTCCTATATAACAAGTTACATGATCATCGACAAACACAAGCAGATAGGGTGAGCTCAAATACAATAAAACAATTACAACATGAAATAATAAAGCATTTCAAAATCATGACATGTGTTAGCACCCTAATCCTAAATCCTCAACTTCCAAACCTTTTTTGGATGCCTCTTGATTCTACATCCTTTGATGAGTACACTGATCGATCTTTGCTGCCACAAGTGTCTACTTGCCCCTTCGACTACAGGCCACCACCTAATAGTCCATACGCGGGAATAAATTGCCACGGCCACGATCCACAACACCAAGTGGAGTTCCCCAATAGGAACCGCAATCTGTATTTGTCCCAAGACTACCAAACTTAATCAGTTACACTGAAGATGGCAATCTTTCATAACCGATCCGTACGAGCCATGATCTTGCACACTCCACTAGACTTCCAAAACCATCAGGCCACAACTTCGAGTCGCCACATGTACCCCAATACAAGTTGCACTCGTAATTAGGTCCCCAACAAAGCATCACACCATGACCTCCATCCAAAGCAGTGCAGAAATCCTCCTTGCGTTCCAACTCTGCACCCAAAACCGTCTAATGCACCTCTTGTGTCACTAGGCAAAACTTGGCTCCAGACCGCCTAGCGGTCTTTTCGCGTCGCCAGGCAACAACACCTCCTAGTGCCTCTGGTAACAGCCTCCACCTAGCAGAGCCTCCCTTGCCGCTAGGCGCCACGTGAATCTAGTGGCCCTTACCACTATTTTGAGTCTCTATCGCCTGGCGACTCGTCCCGCGTCGCCAAGCGCTATACCAGTAGTGCAATGCTACTGGTTTTTGGCATTTTGAATAGGTCCTAATAGACCCCAATCACATAACATACAAATTATAGCACACTTATACTTATCTAGTCATAACCTTATGACTGAATCACATTGCAACATATTCATGGTTTCACAATTACAGTTACACCCTTAATTAACTATGATAATACCCATTATGCATTCATCATGTTACCAATTAAACATACCCCAATTACTTAAATCAACAACACATTTTGCACATAATTACAGTCTCCCAAATAGGCACAGTACCTATCATAGTCAACATATAAACTTTATTTTATTATGCGCATATACCCCAATTATCACCTAATTATACCTAATTCATTTCATCTCACAAGCATGGGTTTCTTTCCACCCCTATATCCAATTACCCCGTAATATGTACAAACGTTCCAGATACCCACACCCAGAAATCCAACGTGAAGCAAATCAACTTGCCTATCTTCGTCTGATGTGTCGCCTGGCGGTAGTTCATGTGTCACCAGGCGGTGCGTACAAATTTTAGGTTCTGCCCAGATTTTCCTGCACCTGCACGAACCCTAAAGCCCCCAGATCCAAATTCCAATACATGTTTTGACATAATTTTATATGTTTAACAACCTATAAAGACCATGCTTGTCCAATTTAAGAGTATTTTCATGAACCATATAATAAATCGTAATCAGAAATCATGTTTATTCACCCCCAATGTCAATATGAACCCTAATCCCAAATTCATGCAAGATTCATATTGTTATCATCCATTCATACAGTCTCAAACACGTACACACATAAACAATTTTCAAATTGATCATACATATCCATCCACGCATCATCCACATCACAGAACTCGAGAAAACAGAACAATTGGGTAAACTGGTTAGCGTCGCCTGGCGGACAACACCTAGGGAAAACCCAGAAATTGGGTTTTAGAATATGCATCGCCTAGCGGGTCATCCACACCGCCAGGCAGTTTCTGGAAAATTCCAGAAACACGAACAATTTATTACATTTTAGGCAGAAATTAAGGTTCACATGCATTCCAATCAATCTAGAAACAATACATAACACATAAAACACGTAGTACAACTCCCCTTAGTCTCCCCTACTCTAGCCCTTCAAATCACTCTCAATGCAGTGCTTCAATGCAGTTTGGTAGCTGGTTTTCCTCACTTTACTAGCCCTAAACGAAAATTAGTGAATTAAAACGAAATTAATTTCAATCAATACCTTAATTGGACCTTAATAGCTAATAAATTTTAATTACGCTCTTTGTCTGTGTCTAAATTCGTGAAACTTATCACTGACTTTTTATCTCCCTAATTTCGTTCTCCAAGCATAAAAAAACTAGTTATTGTGATCTTATTCTAACCAAGATTCGAACTCATCACCATTAAGTCTATTCGTGTTTCTTAATATTTTTTCTATAAATCTAGGGATATATAATCACTTATCATGTTCAAACATATCATAACACAATATAATCAAATAATCACACTACTGGCATACATAGGACTCAAACCTAAGTCCTTTCAACACAATCAAGTACTCTCAACCATTTGAGCTAATACTTTTTCACGTCGTGAAAGTTATCATTTAATGTCATAAGCCTCCCACTACCCACATTTATTAAATAATTATTTATTTAATTATTTAAATTTCTCGGGTCTTATATTCCCCCAATCTTATACAATTTTCGTCCTTGAAAGTTAAAGCTTACTAGGGAATAGATGCGGATAGGACTTCCTCATCAGGTCCTCCATCTCCCAAGTCATCTCCTGAGTTGCTTTATCCCAAAGGACCTTCACTATCTTGATTTCCTTTCCCCTCAATTGTTTAACCTATGTCCAAAATCCTCACTGGTCTAACGTCTACCGTTAGATCCTCTCGAACCTGGATATCGTTCGCTTCCAACACATGTGAGGGACTTGCAATGTACTTCCTCAACTGTGACACGTAGAAGACATTATGCAAGTTCGCCAAGTGTGACGGTAATGTAATCTCATATGCCACTGGGTCGATCCTTTGAGTAATCTGATACGACCCGATGAATCTCGGAGTCAACTTCCTCGACTTGAGAACCCTCCCAACACCAATGGTTGGAGTCACCCTGAGAAACACATGGTCTCTAGCTTCAAACTCCAATGATCGCTTCCTCTTGTCGGCATAGGATTTTTGTCTGCTATGTGTAGCTCGCATCCACTCCTGAATCAATTTCACTTTATCAGTGGTCATCTGTAAAAACTCAGGACCAAGCACCACAAATTCACCATCCTGATTCCAGGACAATGGAGTCCTATATCTCCTCTCATACAATGCTTCATTAGGTGCATTTCAATGCTGGAGTGATAATTGTTGTTGTAAGTAAACTCCACCAAAGGAAGCATTTCGCTCCAACTACATAGGTGATCCAACACAAGCCCTCAACAAATCCTCCAAGGACTGGATAGTCCTTTCTGACTGCCCGTGGGTCTGAGGATGATATGTTGAACTCATCCTTAATTGCGTTCCTAATGCCGCTTGCAACGACTGCCAGAATCTCGACGTAAAACTCGAATCCCTGTCTGACACTATGCTCCTTAACATATAACTCTGTCAATCTATCCATCGATAATATCTTATTGATCGACAAGAAATGAGCACACTTTGTTAGTCGATCTACAATTACCTAGATCACATCATAACCCCTTGTAGACTTTGGCAAATGAGTCACGAAGTCCATCACTATGTTGTCTCATTTCCATTGAAGGATTTCTAATAGTTCCAGCGTACCTTCCAGCCTCTGGTGTTCTCTCTAATGAAGAGTGGTAGCTTCCTTTTGAAGGTCCGATATACATGATTTGTCACCTTGGGAAAAGCGGTTCTTCAAATCATTCCAGATGTTAGTAGCTTGATCCATCCACCTTGGGAAACACAACCATGCTATTGCATCTATACCAAGACGCAGATTTGGAGTTATTATTGTTAGGTTGGACGACAATACCAAGGACAAAATCAATATTATTTGTGGCATTGAGGGTTGTGAGCATTGAGCGACTCCAAGAGTGGTAGTTTGATGCATCTAGGACATGTGCAGTGGCTACATTTTCATTGGGGTGTAGGTACAAGAAGTTGTGTGATAGTTGTTGCTTTTCTTGTTGAGTATCTGCCATGGAAGAAGACATGAAAAGATAAAAATTGAAGAAAAAAAACAAAGAACAAGAAAAGATGAATCAAGAAAGAAGAACCAGGATGGCACCGTCAAAACCCTTGTGAAAGAAAGGATCTACCGGCTCTTGATATCATATTAGACTTTGTGATCAAGGTAGAGAAAAGAAAGCATAGAATTGTATTGCATGAAGTAAAAAGAGATACAATATCTTTTATGATTAGAATATGAAAAAGGGAAGTTATTTCTTAGAAAAGATCAAACCAAAAACAGGTTAAATAAGAAAATACTCAATTGCCCAACTGTTTGATTTAGACAAAGAAAGACAGTTCTCAGAGGCAACAATCAAACACTTAGTGATTGTTAAGCTTGGTGGCTACACTACACTAAGCCATATGAAGTTGTGCAGCACCATAAAAGGGAAGTTTATCAATAAATAGAAAAAAAACAAAAGTTATATGTTTAATCTAATCATTTACTAAAATGTTCTTAAATTTATTTTGTTAAGATGATTTAAAATAATTAAATATATATATATATATATATATATATATATATTTATATATATATATATATATATATATATATATATATATATATATATATATATATATATATATATATATATATATATATATATTTAAATGTGTGTATCTTTATAGCAAATCAGAGAAAAAAAGTAGTAAATTTTTTATTCAAGTAATGCTACAACTGTAGAAATATGAAATACATTAATAATAAAGCACTGTAGTGCTCTAACTCTTTAATACATGTAGATTATAAAAACAATGGATACAAAGATACACACAAAAAAATGCATGGAGTCTTTATAACGCAAAATGAAGAATAATATTATTTCCTCGGCGTATCAGAGATAAATTATATAGGAAATTAGAATCACAAATTTATTGTAAATTAGAATAATATCAAAGCCATTATTGAATACAATAAATAATATAGGAAATATATACAAACAAAATATTAGAGATATTGAAATAATATTATTAACAAAATATGTAACACCCCATTTAATTAATAACGCTAATTAAAGGAATGTCACGCAGAATAATATTAGAAACAAAGTCCTAGAGTGTGGACACTACTCCTCACAATTATCCAAGAGAAAACCCAAATAAGAAAAGGGCACACTACAATGCCATAAAAAAGTATAAAATATAAATCAACAACATTTAGAATTTTAAGCCTAAAGACCAGCAGTACACGGGCCATAGCCCTAAAGAAAAGTCTAAGTAAACTTAGATCCAGTCCAAGCAAACTATGCAGCGGAACCTCCATCACCCTGATGATTACGGAGAGTTCTCACCTCTGCTCACATCAACAAGTTGATGATCATTGCAAAAGAAAAGACCACAACACAGAACATACAACAAAAGGGTAAGCTAGAGCCAAAATTAGTTTTATCATGCAATCAGATCTACTTTCATAGTCCAATATACATACATCATCCAAGCATGCTATGATCTTCCAATCAATACACTAAGACTCGACTCGACTCGACTCATCCGGATACATATAATCTGGTCGGATTCAGCGGATGCTTGCACTTGTGGTGGATACCTCTGCTCACCCCCGAGCTATGTGTTACAAGTGTTACAATGAATCAATCCCTCACACACAAGGTTAGTCCTTATTGAGTTTCAGGCCTCTTGCTACTCTCACCACAAGAGTCAGTCTGCTCTAAGTGAGACTAACTGACTCTTTAAAGTGTCAGGATGCAACCTTACCTTGAATCCTTACCAAATTATATAGATGGGGCATCACCATGAACTCCCACTAACATGGGTCATGGAATTACGTCCCGACCACTGAAGCACTACCATGAGGTCTCACCTAGAGGCTCATGGAATTACGTACTGACACAGAACAAACATACTCAATCAATAAAGTAATATTTATCATGCACATAACTCTCATGCCAACCTTTATAACCAAATCTTCATTCATATTCCATGTTGAATCCATTCCAACTCATCCTTCCCAATCCATGAATATAGAATTTCACCTCATACCAATACCATGCCATTTTGATACCAACCACTTGATTGAAATCACATGCCAAGATTTATCCAAGCTCATCATTCACAACTCATACACCCTCTTACTCATGCATATTCACTCATCTCATGCTTTAACATAGCAATCCAACTTAACATCACATTATGCAAACAATTTAGGGATTTTAGAAATAAAACCGCAGCTTGTGTAAAGCTCAGAAAATTCTGTATTTATATTCAAATTAAATATGATTGAATTAAGAACCAAATGAAACAAGAACCAACTTAATTGAATAACTATAAAGAAAGTTGTAAACCAAACAAGCAACAAAGGTCAATGTTGTCAACAACTAAACTACAGTGATCTTGCGATAAAAACTGATCTCACTACAGAGCTCTGATTCAAGATTGAACCAGTCAAAGTCAAAAACTATGTGTTAAGTATCAACTTTTAAAATATCAGTTCGATCCAACGGTTAACGAAGTAGTAAATTTCATTTTACGAAAAGTGTGCAGTGTTGTCAACAACCAAACTACAGTGACCTTGCGATAAAAACTGCTCTCACTACATACCTCTGATTAAAGATCTGACCGGTCAAAGTCAAGAATTTTGTGTTAAGGATCAGCTGGTAAAATTTCAGCTCGATCCAACAGGTAACGCAGTAGGAATCTTCATTTTACGAAAAGTGTGCAATGTAGAAAAAGAGTAGCGCCACATCAATCAAACATACTCACACACCATACATTTTTAGTCGACCAATAGCCTCATTCAAGCATCACAGCCATACAAATAGACCAAAAATCGGAAAAATTACTTTAAATACATAAACCCTAGCTTTCCTTACCTGGAAAAAGGTAGCAGAATATCCCGACACCCAAGCAAGTGAGTACTACCGACCATGGAGCAGATTCACGATCTGTAAAACAGTGGAATAGATTCAAAATGGGTTACCATAGTGAACCCTAGTTAGAATCATAATGACAGAACTGGGAATGAAAAAAGGTACGGTGGAGAATCAACTTACATTGAAGAATGGGGTTGAGTTAACGCAAAGAAGGGTAAGACCCAAACCCTAGCAGAGCTTATGTGGAGAGAAAAGGGAAGAGCGAGAGCACTGATTTTGGCAAGTGAGTGCAGAATGAGGGGCCTTGGCTGCTTTAGGGGCCTTGTCACCCTATGGGCCAGCTTTAGGCCCAACTAATTAAGGACAACCCTTAAAAATAAGAGCAGAAAATAATTGAACCTTACAAAATATCTTTGTTATTGATTTTAATTAGAATTACAACTTTCTCTGACTGTCAAGACCAAACACTGATAATGACTCTTTTCAATCTTATCTCAAGTTCACAATCATTTTTAATAATATAGATTATTTTAAATTTTCACTATATTTAAAATCATAAAAAATAAAAAATAAATATTATATTTAATTTCAGATTATTATAGAAAACTATATTATTGAATAAAGGTCTTTTAATTTTTCGGTTGATTTGATAATTTTATAAAATTCAAGAACTTAAATTACTCATAATCATATAAATTATATAGAATTATATAGAATTAAATTTTATCAATTAAATAACTTAATTTATTAAAAAAATATACGTACATAAATTATACTTTTACCTTTTATTTATTTGTAATAAATTTATTCCTATAAAAAATAATTAATTAAAATTTTTGAAATAAAATAAACATAGAGTGACAACTAAGAGAAGAAAAAAATTTAAGATTATAAATAATATATATATATATATATATATATATATATATATATATATATATATTCACATAAAAAATAATTAATTAAAATTTTTGAAATAAAATAAACATAAAATGACGACTAAGAGAGGAAAAAGTTTAAGATTATATATATTTGTGTATTACTATTATTATTACTAGCGAACACATAGGTGTTGTCGCGACTGTGTATTCGCATTTTTTAATTTTTAAGAAATTTAAGTTAAGATCAATAATAAATATAAAATTATTTTTTAAAATAGTTATTAAATGTAAAATTAAAAAAATAAGATATGTACAAAAAAAATTAAAATAATAATTTAAGAAAAAGAAGTTTTTAGAATAACGGTTAAAAGTAAGTTATTTATAAAATAATCAATTTTTAAAATAATTAAGGGTAAAACTAGTATTATGAAATGTGAAAACAAAAGAGAGAATCCTCTTTATATATTGTTATAGATTATTATTATTATCATTATTATTATTATTATTATTATTATTATTATTATTATTATTATTATTATTATTATATTTACATTTTCATTGTATCTTGAGCTGTCAAAACGGGTAACTCGGCTTGACTCACCATAGGTTAATCACTTAGTGAGTCAACCCAATCCGACTCATTATTAGCGAGCCAAAAAATTTCGAACCCGACCTGACCTATCACGGGTTGATGGGTTAAATGGGTTGGCTCACGGGCTCACTTAATTAAAAAATATTATTTTTTATTTTTTTTCAATCAAAAATAAATTATAATTCTAATTAAAATCTAAATAAACTTTAATACAATCAAAATACAAATTATCTATGTGTTGGCTAAAAAAAACAACCTAACATGACCTAAGTACAAAGCCCAACTTAACAAAAAAACACTTGTGTGACCTTTATTTGCGGGTTGGTGAGTCAACCCGACTCGCCACAGTTCAACCCGAGTGAGCTGGGTTTTAAGTAAGTCGGGTCAAAAATCAACCTGTATTGAAATTTATAAAAAAATTTCAACCCAACCCAGCCCAAACTCGTGGTGAGCCGGGTTAGCTCGCGGATTCCAACCCATTTTGACAGCTCTATACCTTACAAGTACATTTGTGTATTATTATTATTATTATTATTATTATTATTATTATTATATATATATATATAATTAATAGAGAAACTATAGTCTGAAAAAATAATTATACTTTGTTAGACACAAATTAAAGTGGAGGAAAAAAATCAATAATAAGAACAAGTCAAATAGAAAAGTCCAAATCTTAATTTTAATTAGTAATGTTTTTGAGGTAAATACTAACTTGATTTCCAACTTTCTAGCAAATACTAATAAATTTAATCAATTTATTCATTATTCCAACAAAAAAAAAGTAATGGATATATGACCATTGAAACCTATTTTTGCTGTGAAATTTTTTCAACCATCAAAAGTGCTTTGCTTGTCTACTTATTAAAGCATAAATTTATGTGTAAAACAAGTGACAAGAAAAAAAAAAGAGAAACCAAGGGAGAAAGTACATTGTTCAAAGTGGTTATTGTTGTTTTCTTGTTATAATTACACATTTCTGAAGGGGATTAGTTGATATTGAGGAGAGTGAAATTGAGTTAGAATATTTGTGACAACTACAATTTGGAAGATGGCAGGTGGTGGCTTACATGTAGATGGAGTGCGTCACTATGAAGGGAATGTCACAACATTTGTACTGATTACATGTTTTGTGGCTGCAATGGGAGGTCTTCTCTTTGGATATGATCTTGGTATTACGGGAGGAGTGACTTCCATGGAACCATTTTTGATCAAGTTCTTCCCTGGTGTGCACAAACAAATGAAAGATAAATCAGAAAGCAAGAATCAATATTGCAAATTTGACAAC
>Ga0209589_1001225_pt1 | contig 41496 bp, 21 predicted proteins | sample CowpeawhiteBW_FD_187525 | JGI IMG/M metagenome (GOLD analysis project Ga0209589, IMG submission 187525) | Root nodule microbial communities of legume samples collected from California USA - Cow pea white BW (SPAdes) (version 2) | ecosystem: Host-associated > Plants > Roots > Nodule | place: USA...
AAATAATATTAATTTATATATATATATATATATATATATATATATATATATATATAATATAATATAATATAATATAATATAAAAATGGAACTCTAGAATAGGCATACACACAAAAGCTCTCATCAATAAAAATGAACCATTGGATCCTTGAACTCCTATATCAGCTGCTTACTATACTCAAGAAATATGTGTTTGACTTGTCAAAAAAGGACTACAAAAGTGGCTAGCCATTAATCATTTAAATAGTAGAGAGAAATTAGTAAGAAAATCCAAAGGATGAATGCCTAGTGGATTGAGGATAGAGATGAAAGTTAGCTTGTGCATTTTCCAACTAAAAGGCATCTAGAGGCAACCAGCTATATATTGAAATATCCCATGGGAAATCTAGTCAAAGGAATTATTTAAGGGTTTGCAAATTCTAATTGGGCTAGACCTAGATCAACTAATGTTGGTAAACTAATGGGAATAAGCTATAGCACAAGCATGAAGTCATGGGGAAACCTTGTTACATGGATAAGCAAAATAATATCTCCATTGTGGTAGGGAGAAGTACAAATGCTAAGTTTGTGGCAATCATAAAATGTTTATGACCATTTATTTGGATTGAAAAGCTCTAAAAGACCTAAAATTCTCTAGAAAAAGGTCTATGAAGCTATGTAGTAACAGTGAATCAACAAGAAGCATGTTGAAATTGATAGCAATCATATCAGATATGAAACTATTTTTATAGGTATCGAACTATCATTTTCTTCCATATTTCAATAGGGTCGCATGATGCATGAGGACCTACCAAAGTCTTGTCAACATTCAAGTTTGAATTCGTATTTGGTAAGCTAGGAATGATTAACATCTATTCACCAGGTTGAGGGGCAATGTTGGAGAGGATATTAGTCATCATAGGAGGTGGCACTAAATGCCAGTAGTTGTAAATGTTGTATGTTTATGGTAATTTCTGAATTGTATCCTAATTGATGATTGTAACTTCAAAAATAATCTCCTATCCATAATTAGGGTAGCTTTAGCCTATTTAGTGTAAATTAGGTATTCTATTATAATAGCAAATAGATTTCTTTCTAAAGTCTCTTTGTTCACTAACTTTACAAACTCAAATTTAAATCACTAGTTATTTGTAAATTTTCTCGTAAGAGGTGTGTGCTCCAATGCTAGAGCCACTTACCTATAATTTATTTGTTTCTTCATCCATCATTTAAAATTCAAAGTGACAACAAAAATTGCAGAGAAGAGAAGATTCTAACACGTCCACCATTTTCTCTCTCTCCCTAACGGCCTGATATATTACTTATCTTGGGCCTTGAGCCTCTCCTGATACTCATCCCTACGTCTTTCTCACCCCCTTTTTAGGTAATGACTCTTTTGTAGTTTGCAGTTTTGTTACATTCTTTTTATGAACACAACACAAACAAAAAAATATTTCTCAGTCATCTTTATAACGAAATTACCATCCACACAAGCATAGCAGATGAAATGAGGGTTCTCATTGTCTGATGCCTGCATTATAAGCAAAAACTTTATAAGACAAGAAAGGAAAAAATTAGAAAAAAATAATTTCGTCGTTGCAAGGCAGAGAAGGCTATTATCTATATTTACAATGCTATCTGTTTTGTCTCATGCTATGACAACATTCTGATAGTTATATCTCCTAAAACATCAGTAAAAATTGCAAAATCATCCACCGAAAGAGCTATTAGTACTAAGCACTTTATATTGATGGGTCATGTTGTTTAGGATATAATTTCCATACCTTTTGTTCCATCCACACACAAAATTAAATGGAAAGATGATTTAAGCATTTCTTCACACTAAAAACAACAAAAGCAATAATAGCTAAATAAGATTTATTCACTTGACCATTCTTGAACTTACTTTTCTTGAATCCATTAACAAGTTATAAGCGATGATCAAACTCTATTTCTTATCAGCTTCCTCGTGCATAAACTCAAGATACTCGTCTCCTCTAAAATCCTATTTTTAAGTCTTATTGTCTTCAAAATGAAAAATAAAAGTAGCATTAACATTGTACTTGACTTCAACTCAACCATTAAAATATCATTAAACCTTATACTTCTCCAAGAATGAAGGGGCATAACTTTTTTAGAACCCAAGAACTTAGCTAGAGTAATCTTGCAGGTCAATAATTTTAGCCTGAACACAAACCAAATAAGAAAAATAACTATTGAAATAACTTTACACACATTTACAAATAATTTGTAAACCAATACAAAAAAAAAAACAATTTACTTCACTATAATGAGTGAAGTATTTGAAATTTACTTACTATAGTGAGTGAATCATTTGAAATCAATAGACTAAATGGTAAATAGCCAAACAATGATGTGAAGCGCAAGGAGCACAATTAAACTATCGTTGCATCCAAAAAATTTAGGCTAGAAAGAACAATCGAAAGCCACACACTATAAAGAATGGCAAAAGGCCAAACGTCAAGATGCCAAAATAATTGCTTCTTCCTAAGCAAAGTGATGCAGTCCATCACCTTTCCGCCAGAGTAGTTAGGGTTTGGAATTAGATTGGCTAGGTTTTGATTCTTAGATGTTGATGTCACACATGGATCTGCACCAAACTAGGCATGAGGAAGTTTGGTTCTTGGATTCAGGATGTAGCAACCACATGATAGGAAACAAAGGTTGGTTTCTAGTCCAGAAGAAGGTTTCTACCAAAACTGTGAAATTGGGAAATGACATGACAATGAAAGTGGTAGCAAAAGGAAGTGTAAGGATGCAAGTTGACGGGGTTACTCAAATAATTTCAAATGTTTACTTTGTTCCTGAGCTTAAGAATAATCTTCTTAACTTAGGACAACTTCAAGAAATAGGATTGACAATCTTGATTCAGAATAGGACATGTAAAGTATTTCACTATGGGAAGGGTATAATCATGCAAACTAATATGAGTAGAAATAGAATGTTTTATGTATTAGTTATTGCAACACCAAAGAAGACCATGTGTCTACAAACAGAGATAGAGATAGAGAAGGAAACTCATTTGTGGAATTGCCGATTTGGGCACCTTAATCACAAGGGACTCAACACACTTTCAAAAAACCAGTCGGCTCATCAAATATGAAGCTACCAAAGAAGATTTACACCACTTACTTGATTGGAAAACAACATAGAAGATCAATCCCAAAAAGGAGCACGTGGAGAGCCTCAAAGAAACTACAACTAGTGCATGCTGACATATGCGGTCCTCTCAAGCCTTCCTCAAACAGCAACAAAAGGTATATCTTAACCTTCATAGATGACCTTTCACGTAAAGCTTGGATTTATTTTTTACGTGAGAAATCTGAAGCATTCCAAAACTTCAAGAACTACAAAATTAGCGTTGAAAAAGAAGTTGACGGGCACATTGCTTGCTTGAGAATGGATAGAGGTGGTGAATTCACTTCACATGAGTTTGAAGAATTCTGCAAAATCCACGACATCAGAAGGCATTAATAACTGCTTATACCCCGCAGCAAAATAGAGTTGCTGAGAGGAAAAATAGAATGATCATGAATGGTGTGAGGGTTGTATTAAACGAAAGGCAAGTTCGAAAGGTATTTTGGCTAGAGGCGGTGAAATGGTGTGTGCATGTCCAAAATCGAAGTCCAACTTCAGCGGTAGAAAATACAATTCCTGAAGAAGCATGGAGCAATGTGAGGCCTACGGTAGTATATTTTTGAGTCTTTGGTTGTGTGGCTCATGTTCATATACCAGATCAAAGAAGAACCAAGCTTGAAGATAAGAGTAAGATATATGTTTTCTTTGGAATTAGTGATGAATGAAAAGCCTATAGATTATTTGACCCTGTTTCCAAGAAAATCATTGTAAGCAAAGATGTGGTGTTCGAAGAAGCAAGAAGTTGTTAATATGTGAAAATGAAAGAGACATTCTTGAAGAAGAAGAAGAAGTTGAACAAGAAGAAGTTGAGCAAGAAGAAAATGAAGATAGTGATAGTGGCTCAAGATCACCTACAAGTGAGGAAAGCAACACTGATCAAGAAAGTTTAGTTCAAGGGAGGCCCATAAGAATTAGAAGAGAACCAATATGCATGACATATTATGTGATAGGGGCTGATTTGGTTGATTTAGCTATAGAAGAAGAAAATCTCATGATGTTCATAACTGAAAATGATCCATTCCCTTTCGAAGAAGCACATACAAGTATAAAAGGGCAAGAGGCAATGAAAGTTGAGATGAAAGTTATAGAGAAGAACAACACATGGGAGCTGAGAGGCCTACCAAAAGGTGTCAAACCAATTGGAGTCAAGTGGGTTTTTAGAACCAAGCTCAACGAATATGCAGAAGTAGAGAAGCATAAAGCAAGATTGGTGGCAAAAGGATATGCACAAATATTCGGACTAGACTACACTGAAGTTTTTGCACCAGTAGCTAAACTTGATACGGTACGTCTAATTCTTGCACTTGCAGCTCAACATGAGTGGGAAATATTTCAACATGTTGTAAAAAGTGCATTCCTTCATGGAGAACTTGAAGAAGAAGTTTTTATTGAACAACTGGAAGGATTTATCATAAGGGGAAATGAAGACAAGGTGTACAGATTGAAAAAGGCATTATATGGCCTTAAACAGGCACCAAGGGCGTGGTATAGCAAGATATAAGCATATTTTATGCATGAATGATTTGAAAAATGTTTTAGCGAGCACCCACTACTTACGAAGAAAGAAGGAGGTAACATACTTATTGTTAGTCTTTATGTAGATGATCTCATCTTTACTTGAGATAATAGGAATATGTGTGATAAATTCAAAAGCTCAAGGATGAGAGAATTTGATATGTCTGACTTGAGAAGGATGAAATATTTTCTGGGAATTAAGGTTATACAAAATGAAGCTGGAATTTTTATCTGCCAAAGAAGATATGCTCGAGAAGTCCTTAAAAGATTTGGCATGGAAAACAGCAACTATGTGAAAAATCCCATTGTTCCTAGAACACGGTTATCAAAAGATGAGACAAGAGATGAAGTAGAAGCCACCATGTTTAAACAAGCAGTTGGAAGTCTTATGTATCTCACAACATATACATATATCACAAACACACCAAAGGAAATCCATCCTTTGAGTCCATACCACATGGTCACTACCATGTCAACTGTGTTCTACGTCTTCTGGTGAGTATCTCAAGTTGTCTTGCAACCACAACTGGTAAAGCACGTGGGGGAAACCATGCTACTGACCACACTCCGTAATGCCAAGTGGAGTTCCTAATATGAATAGCATTTTTAAAGTCCCAAGACTACCAAACTCGTTAGTTTAATACTAAGGAGGGCAATCTAACTAGACCATCCGTACACGCCACGACGTGCACACTCATACTGGCAACACTCGCCAACCCGAGCCATAACTCAAGAGTTCCTTGTGTTCATCCGTCATCTTGAGTCACAACTTAAGAGATGTCATTCCGAGCCACAACTCAAGGAATGCCACATGCTTAACCCCTATCCAAAGTCACAACTCAAGGGATACGTTCTGAGCCACAACTCAAGGAACACCAGCAAGCCGACCTTTGAGGTATCACCAAAGCTTTGTAGATCACGCACATCAACATAATCAAAGTTGCTATCACTGGGTTATCACCTAGCGCTGCTCTAGAGCCGCCAAGCGAAACCTACTTCCAAACCGCTTGGCGGTGGACACGTATCGCCAAACGCCAAGCGCCTCTACACTCACTACCCCTACAACTTTCACTTGGTGGAACGATCTCTGCCACTAGGTGCCACGCGTGCCCAAAGCTACTGTAAGTGTAGCTATCGCCTGGCGGTCCAAACTCCACTGCCAGGCGCCTGTACAACAAATTGTACTAGTTTGGCCTCTCAGATGTGATCCCAGTCCATTCTCAACCCCTCCAAGATGCATCACCTAATTACCAGTCACATAATTTCCATTTGTTGGTCATAAATTCTGATTTCTTATGTCTTGCTGTCATAAACATACTCATGGGTAAATTTATTCTTTTGACCATACCAATTACTTAGAACCCATTAAGTGCAACCCATATTATTCAACTTTAGGCCACAATCACAACCTAAGGACCTATCACAGTGTCCAATAACAACATTTCCCACTCTCTTAAGACCAACCTACCAATTATACCTTATCTTAGTATTACAACAATTCTTTCACTTATGCAATCCCACCTTGCAACCTAACTCGTGCATCTTCATTGACATTCAAGTTCGTAATTGTATTATGCATTACAATTCAACAAGACCTTAATTTAATGATGCCTTACTACAGAGTTGGTATTTCAATGTTTCTTTTATTCCCAATTAACCCTCAAATTGGTTCTTGCTACTAAATCATTAAGGACCTATGGCAGGCCTCTATCCAATGACCCCAAGTTGGTGTTCTAGGTACATTTTACTACCACAAAACTCCAAATTCACTACTGCACTCAAGAGCCACGCAAAATGCCTTATCCCTACGTTGGCGCCTGGCAGCACCTAGCCTGCCGCTAGGCGGTGCATCAGTTCTGGGAAGCCTAGAATTCTACACTGTACTTGCGAGAATTCCAACTTCCTCTTTTCGCACCGTTCTCTCAAATTTTACATCTAATGCACTTTTATTTAACTCTTATGGGTACTATTAATACATTATGCTTCCAATATCCTAAATTACATTACCTTTACTCACAAAATTTCCTCCAAAACCTAAAATCCCCAAAATATTCAACCCTAGAACGAGAATATGTCGTGATCATCCAAATTTTTCATTATCAGCTCATGTTTTCATAATTATTCACTTTCATTTATTCAAATAATGGTCTAACCACCTTTTTTTTCCTTTGATTAAAAAATCACCCAGAACACAGAAAATCCAAGAATCGAGCCAAAACAGCTCGCGTCGCCTGACGGTAGTTAATCACCACTAGGCAGTTCAAACAAAAACTCAGAAAACTAGGTTGTGGACATGCGTCACTTGGCGGTCAGGGTCATGCCGCCAGGCGGTACCTCTTCAGGAACCCAAAATTTCACACAGACAATATGAGTCGCCTAGCGGCAGTTCATCGCCCATTAGGCGATTTCTGGAAATTTTCAGAAACACAAAATTTAAACATAACATAAGGAGTTCATGTATAATCATAATATATTTGTCATGCAATTCATCCTTAAACGTAAAAATTAACGAGTAAAGCTTTTCTAACCTGGTTGACTTTGCTTAAAAATGGACTTTTTTAAGTTTCTTCTTGATCACCAATGACTTCCCTTGGCTCTATCCCAATTTAGCTCCTTGCTTCACTTAATCCTCACAACACACTCTCCAATTTCGTACTCCTCCCAATATGCAACAATGACAACCACAAAAGCACTCTCTCTTCCTCAATTAAGTTCTTAATTACGTGTTAATGACGATAAAACGAAAATTGGCATTAAAAATTGTTGTAATTATTATTCAAGGTCCATTATGGGTTGTTTTTCCAGCCCCTCTTGGCTGCCCATGGTCAACTAGGGTTTTCCTTGCCTTTTCACATTCATGCTAAAACTAATTTGGCAAAAGGAAAGTAAATTCGTATCTACCAAGGTTCGAACCTATAACTATATCAATGTTAATTCAATGCACAACCATTCAACCCATTCATGTTTTGTGATAATTCCTATAACTATAGGATTATATTATCACTCATCATGATCTAGCACATTATTAAAATAATAAATTAAATAACACACAATTAGCATACATAGGACTTGAACCCAAGTCCCCTCACAATAACAAGTACTCTCAACCATTTGAGCTAGTACTTTTCCACATCATACATGTTAGAATTAAATGCCATAAAGGCTTTTACGGGTCTTACAGGCCAGATTTTATGTATGGAGTAAGCTTAATTAGTAGGTTCATGGGAAATCCAAAGTCATCTCATTGTCTTGCAGCAAAAAGGATTTTCAAGTATATAAAAGGCACCATTGATTTTGGTATACTATACAAAAAAGATAGCAGAAATGCAGGTCTTGTATCTTATACAAATAACAACTATGTTGGAGATTGAGATGATCGGAAGAGCACTTCAGGTTTTGTTTTTATTATGGGATCTAGAACAATTTCATGGATTTCAAAAAAAAAAAATAGTAGTGAGTCTCTCAACCATAGAAGCTGAATATATTGTTGTTGCACTTTGTGTTTGTCATTGTGTTTGGTTTAGGAGAATCTTGGAACAACTTGGAGCTGTAGAAAGAGGATGTTCGGAGATTCATTATGACAACAACTCCACAATTCAGTTGTCCAAAAATTCTTTTTTCCATGGACAATGCAAGCATATTGGAGTAAGATTTCATTTTCTCAAGGACTTGGTCAATGATGGAACTATGAAGCTGAGGTTTTGTAGCTCTGAGAAATAGATTGCTGACATAATGACAAAGCCTCTCAAATTGGAGAAATTTATGAAATTCCGTAGGATGCTTGGAGTAATTAACGGAGCTGAAGTTTAAGCTCAATGCCAAATCAGATGCATTAGCTTAAGGGAGGGATTGATAGTCAATTAGTTATTATTTGTTATTTTGTTATTCACGTTCTTAATAAACTTGATTCTTTAGAGTCAGTTTCTATTTCTCGTATATGCGTGCCATGAAATGTGGCTTTTCTGTTTTGCTTCATTACGTGTAAAAGGCTATAAAAGCCACCTGCTACTACTCATTTTAAATAATAAGAGTTATCCATTCCTCTTCAATTCACGTTTTCTCTTTAGTTCTTAAATTAGATTTGACAAAAAAGGTTTGATTCAACACCTCACTTTCACGACGATTTCGTCTCCATTTGTGAGCGACCGACTATTCTCAGGTGCTTGAAATATGAGAAAGCTTCCCTTCAGGTACTTGGGGAAATCCAACAATACAATACCCAATTACAAGGAATGCAAAAATTTAAGGAAAATAATCAAATCCAAAATGGAAGTGTTAGAGGGAATGAAAATGGAAATGGAGAAGAAACCTAACCTTTTTTTATGAAAGCAAAGTTAATTGGAGTCTAATTCGTAGTGATCCGATAAGGCGGGGTTGACATGCAGCAGTGTAGGTAGAGTGGTATAGCAAGGCCAAAGTGCAAGTGGAGCAAGTGTAGCAAGAGTGATGTGCGAGTTAAGCATAGGGTTTAGAAAAACGAAAGGAGGGAAATACTAGAAAGATGCGAGTTAATTATAGGTAACGTTCAATTTACCTACTAATTATAATCAATAGATAATATTCGTATGTAATTTTTATATTGCCTACGAATTATAATTAATAGATAATTTTTGTATGTAATGTTTAATTTATCTACGAATTTCTATCTATAAGTAATAATCGGTAGGTGAATTGTGATTTTTTTGTACCAATCATATAAAAACTAAAATAAATATTAAAAATAAATAAGGTTAGTGTCACCTTAGATGCTTGGCTGACACTAAACTTATTTATTTTCCATGTTTATATTTATTTTAGTGTTAGTTAAATGATTTAATCATAAAAGATTAAAAAAAGGATTACTTGGCTTAATTGGCGCTAATCTCATTTATTTTTAATATTTATGCGTTCCTCGCATTGAATATGGACCATTTTTAATCTAAAGGATTACTTCTCACTCATAATTTTCTTCTATATCTTCCTATATAAATCTCATAACACCCATCTTTTTCATTAATAAATGTCCTCACACTCATATCTTTCATGCACACACATCTCTTTCACCCCCACATTCATTTCCTTTATCCACTCTTATCTTTGTCATCCACAATCATCTTTTTTTCATCTGTACACATCTCCTTCATCTACATTTTTTTTCTCATTCTCTCCATTAACATTTTTCTCTTCATCTCCTTCATTCATTTATACTCATCTCCTTAATCCATTTTTATTAATTGTTTATTTTTTTTCTTTACATTATTTGAAAATGGAGGTAATGTATGATTTTTTTTAAGTTACTGTCATTACCATTGTCTTAACCGATGCTAAATTAAATAAACCTTAGGGTTAAATATGTTTTTAATCCCTTAATTTTAGCAAAAATAGGATATAGTCCCTCTTCAAAAATTTGGCCCAATTTAGTCTCTCAACTTCAGAAAATGCGTGGATTTAGTCTTTTTAACCAAATTTTGTTAAGTTTATTTAACGTTTTAAATGTTTTTCATGATAACATTTTAGTTGTTTACACAATTGACATATTTTTGCTTCAATGTTAGCTAAGAAACAACTAAAATGCTATCATGAAGTGTGTTTGATAGTTGAGAAACCCTAAAGGGAATGAGGGGGAGTGTGATCATTAGGTGAATTACTCCTAAGAGTGACTCTTGGTGATACTTTGAAAGGGGACTTGACATGTTTTTATTTGTCTTTTCCCTTCAAAAAATGACTATACTAGTTATTGTGTGAGTAACTTTTTGCCCCATCTTTTCTTTACAATCAGGCTTCAATTTTTTCAAGATGCAAAACATTTCCTAAAGAGGAGTACTCATACAACTCTACTATGTCTTGAATATCCTTCCTTAAGTCACTCATAAACCTAGCTACCTTAACCTCATTTGTTCCATCATGCAAACCAGTCTTCATTAAGAAAGACTTTAGCAATTTAAAGTATTCATTCACACACATGCCTCCTTGTTGGAGAATTTGAAGCTTTAAAAGGATTTCACTCCTATAGTAGGAAAGAACAAGTCTAGTGTACATGTAATATTTAATGTCCATCCAAGAAGATGTGGGTGGCTCTAAGTGATTATCCATACAAACTTTATGTAACTAAGTTTTGGCATATCCCTCAAACTCAACCACAACTAAATCTAATTGTTTTTTATCCTCTAATGTATTAATGCTAAAAATTTGGGATACTTTGGCCTCCCACTCCAAGTAGACATCTGGATCATTATACCCATGAAACTTAGGGATCTTGATAAAAATTTGGTTTCCTTGGAGGTGTGTTGTGCCTAGTTTCTCTCCTTCCATAATATCTCCAATCTACTTGAGAGTTATATGGTGAATGTGAGGTCCTTTTTCTTTTTGCTTCTTTTGCTTCTCTCTCGACTTTATCCTTCCAATCCATGAATGGTTTCCCTCAAGCGTCTTTCACACTCCTTCCCTGACAGTTCAATTTCTTTGAGAAACTCCATTAGTGATGACTCTTGATTGAGTTGATTCATCAAGGATTTTCCCATGTTGGATGATGAAGAGTTTGACATTTTTACCTACACACACAAAAACCAAGACCACCAAGAAGTAAAATCAAGGTTAAGGTTAGCAAAAATAAAATAAAACAAATAAACTCTCAAAGTGTTTGGTTAGCTCACCAACTTCCAAGGGTAGGATGCACTCAAATTCTCAAGTCAAAGTTCAATCGTGTTCAAATACCTCAATTTCAAATTTTTGAAAAAGGGCAATCAAATGGAAATGTGCAAACCAAACATTCACACAAAAAGAAGTTGAAGGAAAAAAAACCACTAAGACAAAACTTAAATATCCTAAGACAAATAAGAAAAGTACAAAATAAGAATGTACACACTAAGGAAAGGAGATGTTGTAGATAAAACTTTAACAAGACCAAGAAAAGAAAAGCTCGAGTAAGGCTCAATAAAAATACTCAAACATGCAATAAGTATGTCAAAAAAAATTATAAAATTGCAACCAATTTTACAATTTTAATTATTGATCTTTTTGTCACTAAAGAGCTTTTTTTAGTGCCTTTTCCACTTCCAAGGTTAGCAAAATTAGGGTTATGGTGAGAACACTTCCTTGGACTTGGCTCCTCTTAAACCCTTTATTCTTCTAGAACGTGACAACCTTAAAAAGAGAGGTGCAACTAGAAACCCTACAAAACACAAGAACAATGTGTGTCTAGAATTTATTTGAAAGCTGAATAAAGTAAAAGAAGAAAGGTGAAGAAACTTTCCTTCTAAACATATTTATTTTTCTTAATTATTTTTACGGGTTAGTAGCTCATCATGTTTTATATGTATATATATATATATATAATATGTTCGTATGTGAGAACCGTGTCATGCACAAGACACGTTAGTTACTGCATTAATTTAACAACATGATCATTTTGAACCTTCAATCCAATACTCCAACCCGTTCGGCTAAAACAACACTTGCTTCCATCAAGTGAATTTATTAATCTTTTTGTCGTGTCCATTTTCAGCGACACATTCTTACACTAATTCCAAGCACATCAATCACAACAAAAACTAAAGGATGAAACAGAAGCAGGATTCAGATACAAGAACTGCATCATGGATGCTGCATAACTGATGGTAGGAGTTTGCTACGTTGATTTCAAATCCGAATACGCTCCAAGCAAGTATTTTTATCTAGCTCGTTGTTTTGCTGAAGCAGTATGTACTCTCTGTAAGTGATGGCACGATATAGCGCTGGATTATCATCTCCTACAAGCTCTGGTGCAGGACCCACTACGGTGTCAAGATTGGGTCCATGTGCAGTACCAACAGAAATTCTAGTGCCTTTTGTGTTCACCACAGCACGATGAATAATGCTCTTGTATTTCCCATTCGTCAGTATCTGCCACAAAAATTGCACACTCATTTATCAGGAAAACATTTTTATACCAGTTAAAAAAAAATTATACCAGTTCTCGAATCGAAATAAATACAAACAGACAGTATAAAAATTGTTGACTTTCTATACAGGTTTGAGAATCTATATAAAAAGTCAATCACTTTTTATACCAATTCTAGAACCACCACTTAAGAAGGAAAAAGTAATTCTGATAGCTGAAGAAGAAGGAATGGAATTTGTTTTACCTCCATGTGATCTCCAGTGTTGATGAGAAAGGAGTTGGGTATGGGGTTGATGGGAATCCACTTGCCCTTGTGTTGAATTTGAAGCCCTCCAAGGTGGTTTTGCTGCAGAAGAGTGAGAAGGCCATGGTCTGTGTGTGCAGGAAGACCCATTACAAGTTCAGGCTTAGGGCATGGTGGGTAATAGTTTATAACAAGCACTTGGCACCCCAATTCTACATTCATCCTTTTGTGTATGTAGTTTTCTTCAAGCCCTAAGCTCAGAGATATTCCTTTCAGCAACTCTTTAACCACTTCCTTACCCTTTCTGCTGTATTCCTCAAAAGCTTCCCTGCAAAATTCAAAGCCAAAATCAATTATTAGACACTAAAAAAAATATCAACAGTTAATATAAATCTAGATAAAAGTAAAAATATAGATTTATAGGTTATATAATGTATTAAATCAGGTGAATAGAATGAAAAAAATATATAATAAAAATGTGGACAACGTGAAGATGTATATTTATTCATTCAAATCCAAAAACGATGATTGAAAAGTAAAGTTTTCTTGTACAATCTGGTATGTGATCAAACCAAACAAATAAAAAGAAAAACAATTAACGCTAGAAATGTCTTAGGCACAAAAGATAAATGCTGACGAAACTGAAGTTTGCTAATTTCAATTTATTTTTCATAAACTTATTCAATAATTATTTCCCAAAAAGTTAACTTGTTTAGGTAATCCTTTTAAACTATTAACTTCTTTTTTTATATTTTTGAAAATACTTATTTCAAAATCTTAAAGCATTACATCTACCACGTGTATTACAAATTATAGAGCACGATTTAAAGGGTGAGACTCCCTTTCTTTTCATCTTTTGAATAAGAATCCCATTCTCTTCGTCTTCTTTCTATTGAGGTGTACATCTTTCACAACCACTTTATTTTTTTTGTTTTTTCCTTTACTTGTTTGAATCTATACGTGGAAAATGTTGACCATATAATAGTTAATAAGTAATATATCTATCAATAACGTAAAACTATTCTACAACAATTTCAATTACGAATAGTTATGCGTAATAAATTTATTAATTTTATAATATATATCTTTAAAAATGTACTAATGATTATTTCTAATTGATTTTCTATATAAAAAGCTATTAGAGGTAGAAACAAATGATTAGTAAAGTGATATTTATCACTAATATATGATACCTCGATTTGATCCTATAATAATGACTACTTTAAATATCACATCAATAATTAGAATTTGTTTGTTTGTTCTTAAAGTCCAAAATAGAAAATATATGGAATGATGTGGGTTGGTCCATGGCACAATTGTTTGTCTCCCATTAGGTTTTAGAATTTCTCTTGGTCCATGCGCTGTACTATGTGGTAACAATTGAGAGAGGTTTCATTAGTTTATTAAGTCCGAATTCCAATATACTTCTTTTTCTTTTCTTAAATTAAGATTTTCCAACGCAGAAACGCAATATGGCACCAAACTTTTAAAATTTGTTGTTTTTTACTGTTGGCATTACACTGGGTGGGGTTTGTTATGATGTTGGTTCTGCTTCATTTTCATAACTTTTTCTATCAAAAGGAGAGAGTATGTGTCTTCATGCAGAACAGGGCAGAACAGGGAAAGAAGTTTGTGATTACGACATATAGACGTGTGTGTACCGCGCAAAAGCTCGTCAACTACTTCAAAACTTTCTCATGAATGTGTTTTTTTCCTCTCATTTTTTATATTATAAAATTTTTTTATTTTTTAATTTGTAAATTTTTAATTAAATTTCTCTTAGAATTTTTTTGGTTTTATAAGTATTTAAAACTTTTATATTTTTTATTTAATTTATTTTCATTTAAATTTTTTTGTAAATTAGACGGTGTTAGTGTTATTTGTTTTTATGTGTTGAGATTATGTTATTAATATTTGTGATTAGTTTTTTTTAGTGTGTTGGATAACAATTTATTAGTAATGACGTGGATAGTTATCGTAATATGTATAAGTAATGACATAAGAATTATGAAACTTTTTAATGAAAACTATAAATGTTCGATGTCATATTTTATATTAACCACAATATAATTTTTATATTAACCTTACAACCTAACAAATTTTAACCTGTCGAGACAAATAAATAAAATGATAAATAAAATTGTTTCACTTAATCAATGAACAAAATAAACAATAAAAAATTAGTTGAAAATTATAAAAACTTTATATCCTCAAACAAAAAAATATTAACAAAAATTTAATTATAAATACTTAAATTGATATATATATATATATATATATATATATATATATATATATATATATATATATATATATATTACTAGAATTAAGTCACAACTTATAAATACCCGATCTTCCTTCTATATCCATTTTCAATATTTAATAAAAATATTAAAACCAAAGACATTCGCATTAAAAAGAAAATAAGTGTATCCACTCACAAAGGACCGGATAATATTTTTGACTTTACCCAATCTTCGACAACCCACCAAAGAAGATAAACCTCGTAAACATTACATTTAACTAACAAAAAGTGTTACAAACTTTAGAGAAATACTTTTTGAGATAATTGATAAATATCATTTTATATAACTATTATATAATTAAATATCTTATTATTATTATTATTATTATTATTATTTGAATATAATATTTTATTATTAAAATGAGCTATTGGATAGACAGCTGTTTAAGAAAAAAAAAAGTGAGTTATCAACTAATTATTTTCTTCATTTAAACCAGTTGATAATGTGAGACTTATCTCATCTATTTGTATATTTATTGACTTAAAACAATAAAAGTTGTGGCTAAATGTTGTAATAATATGTTTATAGTCAAGGTTTTAATATGCAGTTATATTCACTGTCAATTTTCTTACATTATATAAATATGAAACAGAAATTTGCAACCAGATGCGATTAAAATTATATAATAAAATAAATATAATTTTTTTTTTCTAATTCAATCATATAAAATCTGTAAGATAAGATTTGGGTCCATTTGTGATCTCAACATAGATTTTCTAACAAAATTATGTAAGATAAGATTTGGGTCCATTTGTCTCTGAAATGATTCTTAAAGTGTAGTTGCAGTTTTATACGACTTTAGGTAATAAGAAAAAAGAGTGGAGAGAAAGGTACCTAAGACCGGGAGGTTTAGAAGGAGCGTTCAAGTGAGGATGAACAAGACATTTGAGATAATCTCTCCAGAAAAGTGCCTTATCCACCATCAGATTGAAGCTTGTTCCATATCTTATTGGATCAAGTATCTTCTCTCCTGCGAACTCCATTTTTTCTTCCTTGCTCAGATCAAAGAACTTCTCACCCACCCTAACCATCTTCTCACTTAGTGTCTCCGGCACACCGTGATTCATCAGCTATATCAACCAGTTCAATGTTAACACAACAATAAAAGTTATATAGTGCATGCATGTCAAAGGAACAGGAAACTCCACTATGCACGTCCACAAGTTCAAATCTCAATCAAGGTTCTTTATATTGAGTTTTTTTTGTTGTTGTTCTCTACCGATTGATTGTGTTACTACTTTAAAAATCTTTTAATATATTTTAGAATTAAATATGTTTTTAGTTCCTAAAATTTTTATTGAAATTCATTTTTGTCCGAAATTTTGATATATTTTGGTCTTCAAACTTTAAACCTAAATAAATATACTTTTTTTAATCCAATCACGTTAAATTTTTTTTACATGTCAAATGCATTTTCCTTCACTGAAACAGAAATGTATTAAAAAAGGTAAACAACTCAAATGTTAACATGAAACGTTCAACATGTTAAAATGTTTAAATAATTGTGATAAAAGAAATATATACAAAAAGAAATATTTAAATTTGAGGACTAAAATATAAAAATTTTAAATAAAGACAAATTTTAATTTTAAATCAAAATTTAAGTATTAAAAACATATTTAATCCTATATTTTAAAATTTTAAAATCAGTGTCCATTATATATTTTACATAGACAATAAAGAAATAAGACAGAAAAATCTAACAAAAAATCTAAACTATGCATGTATGATGTAAAGTTTGAGATTAAATATATGAATACCATGAAGAAACCCCAATCACGACATGCATCTCCAAGTTGCTGGATTGCCTTGGAGCGTTCAATGGGATTGGAAGAGGTGAGTTGGAGAAAATCAATGGTTGGAATGCTCTCTGTCTCATAATTCAACAAGTTATCTTCAGGGGTTTTATGGCAAACGTAGTTGGAGGGAACAGACTTCATAGAACTCGATTCAACCAATTCCTTAACACTAAACATCTTTAATTTCCCCTCCAAGTGATTCTGCTCTTTCTGGATTTAGGTGACAGAATGCAGTGCTTTGAGTAAAACCTGCAACTTTGTGTGCTGTGTAGTTATATCAATTTTCGTATATGCAGGGCTTTATATATAGCCAACGAAAAGGAATTTTATATTTTTTATATAAATAGATTCATGATTATGGATTAGAATAACTTTAGTGCTAAATTATTCATTCCTAAGTGGCATGGACCATATAAATTTTTCAAGACCAGTAATAATTTCATGGATTGAATTTATGTGAAATAGTGATAGGTCAAGGCACGAAAAATGTGACCTATCATGTTTTTCTTTTGGTTGGCATGCGAGGTATCCATGTGGGAAGAAGCAAACATGAAAAGAAAACATCGTTAGCCAAGCAAAAACCAAAGACATTGAGCAATAAATTTCAAGTGATAGAAACAAATGCTTTTCCTTTCCTTAAGGGAACAAAAAAACGTGGAATAAGTCTTTATGCACGTGACATAGTCTATCAACTAACAAAATTGACATTTGACATTTACAAATAAAAAACCAACCAATTAAAAACTGAATAGATTAATTAAAACCTTAATATGTATTATTAAAATAGGTTGTTAATTGAGTACTTTCTTTTGTTTTAGAACGTGTCAAATTTATTTTTATAAAAAGGAAAACGTGTGTTGAGTCTGGGCAACGATTTCAAAGACTGAAATTTCACGTAAAAGATCAATCTTTCTACTATCCGTAATACATCTAAAAGGATTTCTATATAATTTTCGATATCTGTGGATTGTTGGAAACATGTGGAAAGTGTTCACTTTCGCCGTCAATAAAGACGATTCTAAATTTAGTATATAAATAAACTCTTTTTAATCGGTTAAAGCAATGATTGATATAAAATTAATGATATAACCAATTTAGAAACTAACTTTTCAATAACATATTTGCTTTATAGATCATGAACTTGTAAATGAGAGTTTCTTTTAAAGCATATGTATTCGGTGTGTTTGAATTAGGAATGTCAAAAAAATTTGTACCTGTGGGTATCCGCGGATAAAACCGCAATAGATAGGAAATGGATATTAAAAATGGATACCCACTACCCGCGGGTACGGGTATTTTTGATACCCGCATGTTAACTGGGCGGGTATGGATATCATAGTATTCATACCCGTGGATATCCGTACCTGCTAAACTTTAATTCAAAAAAACATCCTTATATATATATATATATATATATATATATATATATATATATATATATATATATATATATTAGTAAAAAAACATTATAAGTCTTCATTTAATAATGGTGGTCGGATTCTTACCCCACAACAGAGTAGATTACTTCCAGATACTGTGAAGGTATTAATGTGTCTCCAAGACCGGTTATGGACCAACATGGAAGGTAATGAAATTAACACTTTTACTTAGATATTTTAATTAAGTGATTGTTAGAAATTTTTAATGAACTTCTTATGTCTTCAGGCTCTTCTAGATTAAAATTGGACAACATGAAACTTTATACAATGTTGCAAGAGGTGAACATTGATGAAGTTAGTAATTTCTTTAATATTTCATTCAAAAATAAACTACAATATAAATTGTTAGTGATTTTTTATTTGTTTACTTTTCAAGAATCAATCGGAGAAAGGGGACTTGTTGATCCAAGCACTAATAATGGTTAAATATTTGTTTTTTTAAATATTTTTGTAAATACTCGCGGGTACCCGTGGATACCCGTAGATATGAAAAAAATAGGCGGGTACCCACATAACGGATACCCGACGGATATGGGTACGGGTACGGGGCGAATATTTATCCAGCGGGTAAGGTATGGGGGAACTACTACCCGTACCCTACCCGCCCCGTTGACATCCCTAGTTTGAATAATGATTTACTTTTCATATACAATTTCTTAATAAAATTTTCATTGAATTAATCAATAATGTTTTAATAAGGAATTAAGTTATTTTGAAGTTATAAACCATGATCATCGCATGTGTAAGGTCCACTTATTTTTCAGCCTTAATGTTTTAAGGCCTATTCCTATCTGTTGGGCCTAAGGGTGTCCAAGACCCTAAACTGCCCTAACCATCTCATTCCACTCATTTTTTCAGAAAAACAACTTCTTCCCCCTCTCTTAGAGCTGCAACCACCTTCTGCTAGAATTTGGACTTTGGCTCTCTTCACGTTAGCTCAACCATTTTTCTGCCCACCTCTTGAATCTGTCCCTAGAGATGTTGTACTCTGTTTTTTGGTGTTGAAGTCTTTTGTTAGCTCACTCCAGCTAAAGAAAGCTAGAACTCCTTTTTCTTTGAAATACAGTGTACTTATTTTCATTCTGGAATGAGTATGTTTGATAGATGTGGCGCTACATTTTTTTTTGCACTGCACATTTTTCGTAAAATGAAGGTTCCTACTTCGTTAACCGTTGGATCAAGTTGAAATGTTAACAGCTAATTGTTAACACATAATTCTTCATTTTGACCGGTCGGATCTTGAATTAGAGCTCTATAGTGAGAGCAGTTTTTATCGCAATGTCACTGTAGTTTGGTTGTTGACAACACTGCACACTTTTCGTAAAATAAAGGTTACTACTTCGTTAACCGTTGGATCGAGCTGATCTTTTAACAGGTGATCCTTAACACATAGTTTTTAACTTTGACTGGTCGGATCTTGAATCAGAGTTTTATCGCAAGATCACTATAGTTTGGTTGTTGACAGCATTGACCTTTGTTGCTTGTTTGGTGCATAACTTTCTTTATAGTTATTCAATTAAGTTAGTTCTTTTTTCATTTGTTTCTTGATTCAATCATATTTAATTTGAATATAAATACAAAATTTTTGGTGCTTTACACAAGCTGCAGTTTTATTTCTAAAATCCCAAATCGTTTGCATATTGTGTTGTTAAGTTGGATTAGATAAAAATTATAAGAATTAGTTATTTTCCAAGAGAGAAATATGTTGTAGGATTTTAATATGTGTCTTAAAATGCTTGTGTGAGAATATAGGAGATTCTATGGGGGAGATCCTATTTGATTTAATTAGTAGTGTCTTCATTGGTCAGGACGTAATTCCATGAATCTCTAGGTGAAATGTCATGGTGGTGCCTCATTGGTCAGGACGTCACTACTAGAAAATGGGCTTATAATGACAGGTAAAACGAGCTTACTATGACATGTATTTTGGTGTCATAGTTTCAGGAGTCATAGAAAATGTGCGTTTTTTATGACACTGCAGAAACTTGTCATAGTAAGTCAGACTACTATGATAGGCAGTGTAAACTACGTCATAGTAAGTCACATTTTTTTAATGATTTTTCTATTTTACCATTTTCCTTTCCATTCAATATGGAATTTGTATACTAATGTTGCCTATTCTGCTCGTTCACCCAGTGTCCGTACTCCATCTAAAAGGTTGTAATTCCTACAAATGTGGTATGATTAGAATGCAAGAACAAAGTGGAAAATAGATTCTAATACAAGAAGAAAGGATACTCATGCAAACTAGGAACAATATTACAAACCAACTATAACAATCTATGGTAATCTTCCATGGCAACACGAAAATTTCTGAACAATTCAGGAGTTGCAATGCCATAGGAATATCAACATACAATAAGTATAATATTTTTAAAAGGAGATGTATGTGTAATTTATTGTGCAGGGAAATATATAGTTGCAGTACCAACCTGAATTTACCGATCCAGCAAAACCCAGAACACAATAAAAGGAACAGTTCCTGAGATAAAGACAAAAAATTATATCAGTTACTTGGAACCCTTTTTAATTTGGTTTTGTGAGAAAGAGCAACATAAGGAGGGCGAACGACGCGCAGTGCGCAGAGGACGAGCAAATAGCTTGCAAACGGTGTGCGGAGGACGCGCAGAGAACTCGCGGATGGTGCGCGGAGGACGTGCGAACAACTCGCGCACGGTGTGCAGAGGACCCGCGGACAGCTTGCGGACGATGCGCGAAGGACGAGCGGACAACTCGTGGACACTATGAACGGCGCGCAGACCACGAGCGGAGGGCGAGCTGACGGTGCACGGACAGCTCGCGGACGATGCACGAAGAACACGTAGGTAGCTCGCGGACGGCGCGCAGACGACGAGCGGAGGACGAGCGAACAACGAGCGGACGGTGAGCGAATAGCGTGAAAATGGTGCGCGAATGACTGTTTCTAGAAAGAAACTATGGTTCTGAATGTTGGAGAAAATGGAGACGAGAAAGAGAAAAAGAAAAGAGGAAAGGAAAAAATTAGGGATTTGAAGATATTATGACAGGTTTCCATAAATCTGTCATAATATATTTTTAACATAATTTCAATTTTGCCACCGTGCCCATCTACTATGATAGGTCATCTGCACCTGTCATAATAAATTTTCCCTTCTCACTTATTATGATAGATTTCTTTTTACCAGTCATAATAACTGTTACTTTTATTACAAAAATGCCATCGGTCAACTTATTATGATAGGTGGCTTATACCTGTCATAATAAGTCGTCATAGATTCCTCTTTTTCCACTAGTGCGTAATTCCACGATGGTTGTGTGATGATGCCTCATTGGTCAGGACGTAATTCCATATCCCCTATTAGTGGGAGATCATCGTGGTGCCTCATACTTAGGATGTAATTCTAGGAAGTTCGTGGTGGTGCCTCATTATATAATTTAGTAAGGATTCAAGGTAAGGATTGCATCCTAACACTCTAAAAATTCAGTTAGTCTCACATAGAGCATACTAACTCAAGTGGTGAGAGTAGCAGGAGACCTTAGATCTTTTAAGGTTAACCTTGTGAGTGGTAGGGTGAAACCCATTGGCAATTGGCTTTGTAGAGTAGTAGAGGCCACCACAAGTGCAAGCATTTGGTGAATCTGACTAATTATATGTATCCGGATAAGTCGTGTCGTTTGCGAGTTATCACATGATTTGTTGAGGTATGTATCTTGGATTATGAAAATGTATGCAATCGTATGATAAAATGTTTTTCCTACTCTAGCTTACCCCTTTTGTTTGTTGTATGTTCTGTGTGTGTGGTTTTCTCTTTTTGCGATGATCATCAATTTATTGATGTGAGCAGATGCGAGAACTCCTCGTGGTCAACAGGGTAATGGAGATTCTGTTGCATAGCTCATCTTGGGTAGAACCCCACCTTTTTCTGAATTTACTTTAGGGTTGTAACCCATGTATTTCTTTGCCCTTGGGGCACTTACTTTACTATTGTTAAACTTCTTACTCGTATTGTTGTTGGCATCGTGGTGTGCCTTGGGTTCTTTCGTTGTTTATTCTAAACAATTGCAAGGAGTGACTTCGATACTCCACCAATTTGCTCTTTATATTATATTGTGCGATGTTTCATTTAATTAAGTTTGTTTATTAAATGGGACGTTACGCCTCTTCCTAATGGAGATGAGGAACAATGAGAAATTATTAGATAGAGTAAAACTTTGACAAAATGATAGAAGTAAACATGTTGCAATTCGTAGTTGTACTAGTGAAAAAAGGGTATTCCACGACATCGATTGATGTGTGATGTCAAAATTGTAATTTTTGCGAACTTTTTAAGAATGGTTCTCTAATAACAGTTGTTAAAAGTGTAAATAGCGATGGTTATATAGAGAACCATCATTGAATGTTCAATACTTTCATAAAAACAAAAAAAAGACATGTTTCTTTCCTCCGCACAACTTTCGTTTGAGTGTTTCATCTTCCCATTGCACTTTCATTTTCTCTTCCCCTTGATCTCACTGTCGCTACTACCACCTGTGGTGAACCTCCATGAGCCTCTACTAGTCGCAAAGTCTTCCATGTGAACCTTTGCAAGTTACAAATCACTACTGATCTCACCGAGAACCACAAGTTTTCGTCACATCGTGCTATAAAACCCACGTCGCATGGCTCCTCCGCGAAGCTTTCTACATTGCGCTGCGAGGTTCCTCTGTGAAGCTGTCTACACACCGTAAAACCCTTGTCGCGAGTCTCCTCTTTACCTATGGTTGGTACTTTACATTTATACAAAGATTTGCTTACTTGTTTCTAATTTATATCTACGACTTCACAAGTAAGCAAATGGTTAATCCATGGAAAACGTTTGTGCCTTTTAATAGTCAGATGGAGATCCTTGAGTGCTCAACTCTAGTAGGTTTCCCTTTGTTAATCTTATCGTGATACACAACACGTTATTTTTTTTCTTTTTTTAGATGACTTTTAACAACAGTTCAAGAACAATCGCTATGGTTTGAAACTTTAACGACGGTTATTTTAACTATTGTTGTTTTTTTGTCGAATTTTTAATGAAGTCGACATCTACCACAATTTGAAAATCGTTGTTGGAGGGTTGTTTTAGGCGTTCATGGAAAGTGATGAGTCATTATTTTCCCCTATTTACTTACCTGATGTACCATCTTGATTGATGTTTAGTACTTAATTGTCTACTATTAGTGCATTTTCATATATTGGGCTTCATTGGGCCAGTGATTTGGATTTTGGCTACTTGAGATTCAATTTGTCTAATTTTCGTTTGTAATTATTTAAGGATCTTTTGTGAAGCAATTTTGAGCTTTGATATTAATATTAGGTTGAAGAGAGGAGTGACACATCTATGCCACATCATCTGTGACACTTTCGCCCTTTTTCCACGTTAATGTTTGGGTCAAAATGGTAGTTTTGTAATTATGCAGTCCAAAATGACATTTTTGTAATTTTGCAGCCAATAGTGACAATTTTGTAATTTTACACATGTGATCACGAGCTCCTTAGGATTTTAAGGTGGCAGAACCTTATATTACTTTCTTTTGTCTTCACCTTTAGCCTCTTTGGAGACCTTTGAATAGTCATTGAAGGCAACCGCTCCATTTTGAGGTTTCTACATATTAGAACAACACCTAAGTTAGGGTTTTCACGTTTTCTACATAGGTTTATGTTTTCTGCACATTGCCTCCTTTGATTCATGTTTTCTCTTCTTTTCTCTTCAATTCAATGATGCATTTTCATTTTCTTTTGAGTTATAACTCGAATTCCATGGTTTGCTAACCTCTATATATTGATTCCTTGAAGAAATTGAAATGAAACCTTGAGGTTGTTGTTCTATATTATAGTTTCAGTTATGTTTTCTTTTCATCCTTTTCAATCTGCTTTTTGGAAGGAATACGAAACTGGTAAATGCTTAATCATAGTTTTACATTTCTGTTTTGCACTTTAATCAGCCTTTGTTCATGCTTAATGAATGTGGGTTGTGTCATAGTTGCTTAATCTGTGTAAGAGAAGTTGAATGATGTATGTTTTGCTTAATTGCATGATGAATTCATTTTTAAGCTTGCCTTAGTTACCTAATCATGAGTTTCATGAGAGTTAACAGAACCAAGTAATTTCGTAACTTGTGATTGGTGAAATTTCAATTGAATCAAGGAGTCAATATTGTTTTTGTCATTATTTTTAAATTTGCAGTTATGTTTTTAATTGTGTTGAAATTTTGAATTTTCTAACCCCCCTTATGTTTGTAATTAGAACCTTTGAATGAATACATTGGTCACTAGGTGACAACCTTGAGTTAACTCTTGAGTACTACATTTAAATTGTTTTATTTGGTTGGGTACGACCTCGATCAGAAAGCCCATTTTGCAATAGTGATGATACATTATTTTTAAGTGAAGAAAAAAAATATAACGTGTCGTGACAAAGAGTATACTTAAGTGCTTTCACTTAGCTTCGGAACTGAAAGTAAATTTCATAGTAAAGTAGGAGGTGTAACTGTTGAGGAAGATTGTATGCATAGATTTTCAAAAATGTTAAATTGAAAAACCATGTAATTACCATTTCATTATTTAGGCATGAAATTAGGGGTAATTTTAAGGAGCATCATATGTGGAAAAGTGTAGTTGAGAAAATAAGAAGATTAGCTAAATGGAAAGGAAAATACTAAATCATTTGTTGGTAGGACTTGGTTGCTTAAATTTGTCATCACTACACTACACTTATTTTATTTGTCTTATTTGAAAATACCAATAAATGTGGAAAAAAGATACTAAGGGGATTCAAAGAGATTTTCAATGGGGATGGGGAAGTGAAGGTAAAAAGATAGCATGAGTTGAGTGGGATAACATTTGCAAACCAAAAGAGTGTGGCAAATAAGGAATAAAAGATTTAAGGTTGTTTAATATTGTATTACTAGAAAAATGGAAATGGAGGTTTGGAACAGAAAGTGAGGGATTATGGAAAATAGTTTTATAATCCAAATACGAAACATGGAGAAGTTTGGATAATAGGATAGATAGCAAGTATAAGTCATGTTGGTGGACAGATATTAGGAGGGCAACAAGCAGAGATAAATGAAGGAAGTGGTTTAAGAATAATAAGGAATGTAAAATAGGAAAAAGGAAATAATATTATATTTTGGACTTATAGGTGGTTAGGCCAATAACCACTATGAGTAACATATATACCCAAGGCTATATGCCAATTCAATTAACAAACATGCAACAATTAGAGAGATGAGTAGTTGGAAAAAAGACATTTGAGAGTGGAACTTTGAGTGGATGAGAGAGTGGTTTGAGTGGGAGGCAAACCAATTAGCTAATTTAAAGGAACAAATAGTAACTAAAATTCCTAATAATGGGACAAATGATTTATGGGTATAGGAATATTAAGATTCATATGGTTATATTGTTAGGTCAACTTATAGAAAATTGTAAAGTGTACCATGAAATAAGGTTGTTCCATAAATTTCGGGATGTTAAGGCTCTTCTATTAACTCAACATTTTTTCTTGCAACGTTTTATTAAATAAAGTTGCTATGAAGGATAATTTAGAAATCATGGGATACATATAACTAGTTGAATATGTACCATGTGTGGGTTAGTAGATGAATATGTTATTCATTTGTTCTTTACATGTAATGTGGCTTTAGGAGTGTGGAACTTGTGCACCAAATGGGTGGGTGTTAGCAATGTGTATCAGTTCATACCAAAACAACAATTTAGTCAATTTTATTGTGTTAAGTAGCAAACAAAATATTGTATGGAGATGCTTAAGGATGATAGTAGTATGGGTGATTTAGAGGTAGCGAAATAACATGAGTTTTAGAAGTGAAACAATAGATGTTACAAAGGTGTTCACTATAACACAACTAAAAACATGAGTGGATAATAATTTTTAAAAGCATAGTTTGCCTTATCATATTGGTGTCTTAATTCCATAACATGCTTAAAATCTTTAAGGTAACATGTGTGTTAATGAGAGATGTAGCCAAATCAAGTAGCAGTAGGTTTCCAAAGCTTATAATGGGAATGCAAGGTAATATCAATGTGAATTTACAAAGGTGTGCTTATTGTTGGTTTTGCATCAAACTAGTATTTTGACCCACGCAACGAACATAATTACTTTTTAGACCAATGAGTTTTGTTTTCCATAGCAATTAAAAGTAAATCAAGAAGTTAAAAATAGATATTACACTTTAAATAATGATGATAAATATGATTCAAAATATCATACAATAACTTAACAATGTTTGTGGTGAATGCAACAATTTTTTCTAGGTTCATTTTTTTAACATCTATGCATGTACCTATTATGAACATCTATATAACAGCCTTTTGAATTTCATTATGGAAAAGTCAATTCTCATATGCAGCTATAAAACACATACAACCTTACTACATTAAAATGAGATTCAAAAAACAAAATAATACAATACTTGACAAAGAATCACAACAATGTAAGATTAATTTGTATACCTCTTATTAAAAATTTTCAAATATTTCTTTCTAAACCACTTTTTAGTTGTAGTGGTTACATTTCCATCTTCATCCAGAATTAATATTTTCAATCCTTTTTTTTCACTCTAAAAATCACTACATATAGTTCTCCATGTGTGAATAGAATGATATCTCCCTCTTTCAATTGATTGAAAGTACATAAGTTTCTCCACTCTTTACTAATCTTGGTTTCCTTCTTAGGGAAATTTTTTATTAGCACCTTGCATTTCATTATGTTACGATGTGCATGAAGTATCAAATTTTTGGAATCTATGTTTGCAAACATATTTTGCAAACTCTGCAGGTAAATCCTGCATCAGTGTACATTTAAGAGTTAGAAGAATTCATTTAAAGTAAACTAAAATAAATTCAAATACGGTAACAAACAACCAAAAAACAAAATTTACCATATGGCTTTCTTGGTTCGATACTTTGTCAAAGTCACACGAAAAATAACATTTCTTCGAAGTTTAAAGAGCCTGACAAAGAACTTCTACAAACCCAAATATGTAAAAATACCTCTACAAAAGATTATTTAAAAAGTAAAATTTGAACAAATTTGAACAAAATGTCGTGCTCACCTTCCAAATTATAGAAATTCCACAAATTCATCCAATCTTCTGTGAGTCTCGGGTTCCTCAAATCTCTATTATACATGACAACGATAATGTTCCCTTTTAGGTCCTCCAAGTACCACTAAAGACCTAGGTTTTTGGAAAATGCAACAACAAAAATACGGTCTACATAGTAGAAATTCTACAATGTAATAAACAAAACATTTTGTCAAAAACACAAATACATTGTTATTGTTGAAAAATAAGTTTTTTATGTAATACATATTTCAAAAGGAAAATCAAATATCTAAGTTGATTAGTAAGACAATATCAGCAACAAATTTTCTCAAACATACAACAAGGCAATTAAATCAATGGAATAAAGTTTGTTACACATATAAAAACGTTAAGAAAATAATTAGTCAAACTATAAGTCGTGTGAAATTTTTTCAATAATGTGGCTTTATAAATATGGAAGCAATGCCTTTTTCAGAAAACCAAAACACTTATTTTGGTGGTGATGCAAGGAAGATAGATGGATGGTGGTGACGAAAATAACTTTTTTATTTCATAAACATTTTAATAACAAAAGTAAATTTTTGAGTTCATTATTAAGACAATGTCAACCAAAAATAATTTATTATTTTATACATATTTCAAAAATAAAAGTAATTTTTTAGTTCATTATGGAGACAATATTAACCAAAAATCATTTTATTATCGTATACATAATTTTTTTAATTATTGAGACAATATCAACCAAAAAATATGTAAACATGTGACAACAAAATATAAACAATGGAAAAAAATTTCGTCCATATGTGCAAAAGTTAAGGAAATAATCACTCAAAAGTAGTCTTTTGTAGAAAAGGCTGGAAGATAAATATAGAAGGAAGTCACTTTTATATAGACAAAATAACTGACCATGGTGATGGAAGAAAGGTGGATATGGTGGTGACAATACGACAAAACACTTCTCAAAACCAGAAAAGAACATAATTAGAAAAATATTTGACATAGCTCATAATGAAAAGGCATGCTATTGTATTTGCCTAAGGTTCTTCATGTACCAAGACTTCAAGAATTCTCCATGAATGAAGTTCTCAAGTAAAATCAAATATTTTTATGAAAATCTCCTACCAAAATGAAACTTTTAGTCACCCTTTGAAAAAGACTAACGTTTGGACAACTTATTATAAATCACATACCTTAGAAGTTATAAATTGAGATGAAAAAAAAATAGAGGGACCAAATCAATATTTTGCTATGAAAATGGAGGCTAAAGACATAATTTAACCATAAATAAACAACACAATAACTAAAAAATTGCTAGTAATTGAGATATGCTACCGTAGTAAACAGAAGTAAAATGTGTGTCTAACTATAATAATAATAATAATAATAATAATAATAATAATGATAATAATAATAACAATAATAATAATATCACTATAATAATATTTTGTAGTGATAAAAAATACTAATAACAATAGTAACAATAATAATATCTTGTAGTGATAACAACAATAATAATAACAATAATAATAATAATAACAATCATAATAATAATAATCTATAACAATATATAAAGAGGATTCCCTCTTTTATGTATATTTTTCAAAATACCAATTTTATCCTTTAAAATATAATTATTTATTAAATTTTTTAAAATTGACGGTTACTTTTACAAGTTTTTTATAAAATCATCCATCTTTGCTTCTTCTCTTTTTTCTTTATTTATCAATGGTTATTCTCTCATATTTTCTTATATATATCACTTTATTTTTAATAAATATAATTTTATTTTATATATTAACTTAATAACATTACAATATAATTATCTATTAATATTACGCATATTTAACAAATGCATACACACAAGCGCGATAGTGCATATGTTTATGCTAGTAATAATAATAATAATAATAATAATAATAATAATAATAATAATAATAAAACATTTATATATTATGAGATATGATAATTTCGTAAAAAATAAAAATGAAATGAAATAAATATTAAAATTTGAAAAATAAAAGTACATGTAAATATAAATAATTTGCAATAATAATAATAATATATAACAAAAATAAAATAATATTAATAATATAATAGTGATAGTTGTGACATTTCATTTCTAATAGAGTAGTTTACTAAAATTAAGCATCACATAATTATAATATAAAAGAGCACATGACATGAAGCATACATGTACTAACTACTACAGTTATCTATAATATACTTGGAATGAAAGTTTAGGCACACCACGATGTCATAAAACATAACATAAGAGTACTATTGTTTTGCAAAAGGATTGCTCAGGGAGCAAGGAATTTAAAACAAACTAAGAGTTCTTCAAAAGGGCTCAACTGTGAGTCATAACCCAAACCATGGGGACCACTCTACACAACAGCACTCCACCACCCTGAGTACCTTCAGGGGTTTCCACATCTGCTCACACCAATAAATTGATGATCATTGCAAAAAGGAGAAACCAAGCAAAGAAACATACACCAAAGAAAAGGTAAGCTAGAGCAAAAATTGTTTTAATCATGTTATAGAGAAAATAAATAGTCAGATCATATTATGCCCAGACAAAGCAGTAGACACCCAAATCATGTGAAAGCAAATAATTTCAAGACTCTATGACTCAATATCCGGATCATACTGTTGATACAAAATTCTAAAAGAAATATGCGTCTGTGCTGGCTTCTAAACTCTACAGAGTCTAGATGCAAGGGGTTATCACCCAACCCCACACACAAGGTTAATCCTCTAATGTCTTGGGCCCAATATGTCCCAAGACTAGGACCTCATGCCACTATCATCACATAAATTATTCTACTCTATGTGAGCGTGAATAATTTTTAGAGTTCAAGATACCTTCCTTTATCTAGACATATCCTATATCAAGGTATACACTAACCACCATCACCAAGAGTTTCCCGTGAAACTCTTTTACCAACAAAATCCACATGCCATATCAAGCATTCAATTCTCATGCCAAACCACCACCAATCAAACAAGTCATGTTTTCCATTTCATACTCAACATAACAAGATTTCATTTAATCTATTACTTTATAAATGCATACCATGACATACATATATCACAAAATAGTATTCATCCCAAATAAATGAGTGCCAACACTTAAGTACCTGCAATTCCATACAATCAAGCACAACACACAATAATAATTCTCATACCAAAATTCCTAAGTAAATTTATTATCACAAAACCAAAATTACTACAGTAATGCATGACACATTTCTCGAGCTACAGACATCTAATCGACGATCCAACCGGTCAAACCATAAAATAGCATGTTATGAACCAAATGTCAAAATCTGAGCTCAATCTAACGGTTAATGAGTCGGAAAAGTCAATTTTACTAAAACTACGCATATCAGAAAAAATACACAATCGCCCAACGACCAATTCACTCGCCCAACGATTGTGCGACACATCCAGAATACGAGAAATAACATCAAATATCACAGTTTCATGAATATTTGAACCCTTAACTCAGAAATATACCAAAAACTAACATTTTCCCCAATCTTTTATCATATTTCACAAAACATTAATCGCATAAAATATAAATAACGTGAAACCCTAGCTTCCCTTACCTTCTTAGATGCTAGCAAACGCCACCAGGTATGAAACCAAGGGGTACCACAGCTCTAAGAATTCAAACAGTGAGCTGGAAATGTGAACAATAGGACAAAACGAACACAAAAGGTTAAACCCTAACCAGAACAATATACCCAAACGGTAAAAACTTGAAGAAAGGACCAAGGAGCTTCAAAGTTTGACTTACTTGGAGGTATAATGCTCTCAGCTAGCTTGGAGAGGAGTGAATCTTTGTGCCCTAGCAGAGCTCTCTTATTGGAGGAAAGAAAGGGGAGGGAGAATCTGATTTCTACAAATGAGACAGAATACATGGGGGTTAGGAGCTGGAAAGGAGTATTAGGTCCCCTTATGGGACTGGCCTTAGGCCCACGACAAGCTAAGCCCAAACACCTATAAAACTGAAAGAAAAAAGGGGTTTACAATAGTAATAATAATAATAATAATTAATACATTAATAATAATAGGAATAAAATATTAATACTAATAAAACAAATATTAATACAAATATTTAATAAAATTACAAATAATGATATTAAAATAATAATAATAATAATAATGTTAATCTACTAATAATAATAGTATATACTACTACTATTAATGTTAGTAATACTACTAATAAATTAATAATGTTAGTATTCATAATAAAAGTACATATTTTGGAATTCTAAAATGGAAAATTATAATTTCAGAATTATTTTATTTGAAAATATTTTAATAATAAAATAATATATATTAAAATTTTAAATTAGAAAAGAACTGATTAAATTATTATAATTTTTTATTAAAACATTAATATTTTAAGTGGTGCAGTGTTATTTTATCTTTGATAGTGTTCGTGTATTACGTTTGCTATTAAATATCAACATTTAATCAAGTTGGGAGAAAATCAAATACTTTATGAGTAAAAGGGTAAAAAAAAAATTAAAAGAAATAAGAGTGGTGAAGGAAGAAAAACGTATTGGTGTAAAAAAGAAAATGAAGTTGGCGCGAAAAAAAGAATTCAGAGGAGAGAAAAAAATAAAATAAAAAAAGTAAAAAAGTTTATAGGTGTCAAAATAGTGATAATCAACATTTGAGAAATTTCAATAATACATATATATATATATATATATATATATATATATATATAATATATAGCAACGTAGGTGTTGAAGAAAAAAAAATATTTTTCTCAAAATATAATGCCACGTGTTATAAGTAGATGAAAACATATTCTTCAAAATGTAATGTCATGTGTCAGAAGCAACCATCTTCAAATGTCAAGATGATATGTAACCATGTGTACGTTTTTCAAGTACAAGAAAGCTAATGTGACTAAACCAAAGGAAACAATCCACTAATAATTGCACAATGTGTTTAGATTTCTTCTTTTAATTAGTTTTTTTTATGATTTGGGTTTTGTGTTTGTTTGACCTTTAATTTATTTATTTATTTATTTTGTTGTTTAACGTGTATTATTCATAGATATTACCTGCATATAATGACTTTGTTGTTACGTTTATGTTGTTTTGTTTGAGCTGTAATTGGTTGTCGAGTGTTGAGGTTTTATAAAGAAAGACAAATGGCATCTTGTTGGAAAATTGACGTACAAAAAGAATTTTATTAGGAAGTAACCCAAATGAAAGAGCACAATAAAATAACATGCAAAGGAGGGTCGATAGTAAATCAAGAAATCGCATAAACAAGATTTATCTTCTTCTATTCTTGGAAGGAAAACGAAAAAATACTATTAAAAGTACGAGTAACGATAGTTGATATAAAAATAGATATTACTGAAAGAAAAAAATAATAATCAAGGAAGAAAACTTGAGACCCCACTCAAAATCAAAGATACATATGATTATTGGAAAATAAAATTTTGTTTACAAAAAGAATAAAGAATATAATAATGAATGTAAAATAAGTATAAAACAATATTAAATTTAAAAACACACATTATGATCTTTAATTTTATTAATGTCGGCTTAACTAAGAGGCAGTTTTTTGTAGGGGTTCTCCTCAAGTTTGAACCTTCGCCACAGATACGTGGCACTCGCGTTTATCGCGCTATTGTGGGCCTTGTTGTCCTGTTGCACCCCCCATCGTGGAAATTCCCATTCACACCTCTCCTTGCTACAATTTCTCCACTTTCTCTTGCATCACGCCTTTTTCATCATTTGTCCCCTTTTATTGTTGCATATATGTTTTATTTATCTACTATATCTTAATTTTAATATTAAATTGACTGTATAGTTGTAAACATTGATATTTTAATTATTTAAATATAAATTCTTTAGTATTATTTTGTAATGTATTTTAGAAGCTGTACAATATAGAATGATCCACACATAAATGATTAGGCAGGCATGATACTGATTGAACGCATAGAATAATTAACATATGCATTTATGTATGTTCTTTTTCCTGCTATAATTAGTCCTTAGACTAATGTTTTTAAGCTTTAAGATATACATGAATTAAATTATTTTCGTCTCCTATCCACTACTCAGGTTACCACTTACATATTTAATTGATGTTACGTATTTATTTTAGTAATTTTATATTTTAAATTGATGCAACATGTTGAGGAAACATTGGTTCTATTTGATATTTAATACAAACAAATTAAATAATAAAACTTTCTACCAAATTTTGAATTGCCCGTTTGAATGATTTAAAAAAAATAACTTATAGTATTTAAGGATTTCCAATTCCAGTTAAAAAAAACAAAGAAATATATGTACAATTTATATATTTTAAATAAACATTACAATAACTAATTTATGTATTTAAAGTGGTGTAGTTTTTATTTTTAATTTATTGAAATTGGGTAAAAAATGTTTTTTAAAAAATGAAAATATGTAAGACATATTTAGAAGTCAATTTCATTAAGAAGAAAGTTTACTTCTGAAAAACTTGTTTTTTTAAGAAAAAAAAATTGTCAAGAAGACATGTGTCGAAGTTAGAGGAATTAGCCAGGAAGATTGACCTTAAAGTGTTATAAGCAAACAAAAAAAGAAACCGATTTCATTGCCTTTGACTTTATTAAAGATAATACTTAGTGGATGATTTTAAACAAGTCTAAGGCTCCTGCACCCTATAAATTTACAAATTTATCGTTTTGGAATTAAATTCATTAGGCATTGATTCAATTGGTGTTGAAGTCTTTTTAAACATTCGTAAAGGTCGTGGTACACTTGATGGTGATCTTGATGTCACGGGCTAGTGGTGGCATACGGTGGTGGTTATAGGTGGACTAGAGATTTTGGCAAGTCATGTTTCGTGATGATTTAGATTATACAATAATATTAAATTTGAAGATTTTTTGTGTGTAAGAATCTAGAAAATTTTATTTTAGAATTGATAAAATGTTTAAAAAAATAAATACTCGATTATTGTAATATTAAATTGTTAAAATATAAGTAGAAATTTTATAAACGAGTTTTATTAGTTATAAATGCATCATTTTTTTAAAATTTTTTTCTTTTAGAGCTCCACCTTTTCTCTAGATTTCTCACTATTGTAATCAATTGTGGATCGCATGTGACTTCTGAATTTTCTTTGTGAGTTTTTGATGATTAGTGATTTTAATGATGTTCTGTGTTTCTAGGTTGAGTTGTGAACTTTGTCAACTTTGAAAGGGATGTGGTATTTTGTTGGGTTGTCTGAGTTGTCTCACAAATAAGGGAAGCTAATTATACTAAGTGTTTCGTAGAATTACTGAATTGGTAAATTGCACAACTTTATTGAGTTTGGTATGTGAAATTGAGTTGTGATATGTTTTCATGATTGTGTGAATTTAGGTGTTAATTGTAATGTTACTAACTTAGGAACATTTATGAAATTTATAGTTCTGTTAGACGAAGTTGTATTGATGTTCATGGTGAAATTGAATTTGGTATGTGATTGACATCTGTGAAAGTTCCCTGGTTGCTAAAATTGGTTTAGGAATGCACAATTCTGTAGAATTGCTCTTTTTAGAATTATGCATACTCGTTGGACGAACAATTACTTGTTAGGTGAATTCTAAGTCAAGGGTGTCGTTGTGTGAACAATTACTCGCTGGACGAATTCTAAGTCAGGGTTCACTAACTTGGAAGTCGTTAGGAGAGTGCTTACTTGTTGGGCGAATTATTAAAGGATGTTTCCGCTGGAATCACAATGATATACTCGTTGGACAAGCAATTTGTTCGCTTGTCGAAAGTGCCTTTTCACCCAGCCAGAAGATGTGTTCGGTGAGTTAGTAGATAAGAACCTAAACAAATGTTACCTAATTCCTTTGGAAACTTTGTATGTTTTCTATATATGAATGTTAAAGGTATTTGAATTATATACATATATCCCGAACATGCACTTCTCGGGATTCAACCTTAACTGGTACTTGTTAATGGTGTTGAAGAGCTCCTGCAGGTCTTAGGCATGAACTTCATTGCTAATCGAGGTGACCACCATGTCGTCTACATATGCTTCGACGTTCCAACCTATCATGGGTTTGGGTTGGAGAATCGTATCCATCATCGTTTGGCAAGTTGCCCATGCGTTCTTGAGGTCGAATGACATCACCTTGTAGCATAAATTTACCTTCAATCCCGTGAAAGAAGTTTTATCTTCGTCTCCTGGATGCATCCTAATCTGGTTGTATCACAAATATGCGTCCATGAAGCTCAGTAACCCGCATCCAAAGACTCGGTCTACCACAATGTCTATGTTTGGTAAGGGATAAGAATCCTTGGGGCACGCCATGTTTAGGTCAGTGAATTCTATGCACATCCTTCATTTCCCACTATCTTTCTTTACCATCACCATGTTGGCAAGCCATTCAAGATATTGTATTTCCAAAATATGACTTACTTCCGTTAACTTCTTTATTTCCTCAGTTCTCGCCTTCGCCTTCGCCTTCTCCTCATTAAGCCTCCGTAGTCTCTGGATTCTGACCTTTACCTGGGGATTGACATACAATCGGTGGCAAAGTATGTCTGGGTCTATGCTTGGCATGTCCTTAGTTGACCAAGCGAACGAGACCATGTTGGCCCGTAGTACTCGGCATAATTTGGACTCGGTCTGTTGGTCCAGGTCGACCCCTATCTTTATCTTCTTGCTTGGGGAGATTTTGACATCTTTAAAGTCGCCCATTGGTTGTGGACCTTGACGGTCGGTGGGAATCCTGGGATCTAGCTCGGACTCATCTACCCCTTATACTAGGTCGGGACCTGAACCATGCTATATGAGTTTCTCTTCGTGCGTAGGTTGTTCTCGTAACACTTCCAAGCTACTTCCTGGTCGACCTTCATTATCACCATTCTCCACTCTGCAGGGAATTTCATCTTCAAATATGTTGTAGAGACTACCACTCCCACTCAATTGAGGGACGGTCTCCCTAGTAATATATTGTACGATGAAGGTAGGACGGTCACCACTATGTACTTGATCACAACTGTCTTTGTTGCTTGTTCATTCGCAAAGGTTGTCGTAGGCTCACATGTCCCTGAATTTCTACATGTTCTCTTAAGAAACCCACAAGGACCCCCGTCAAATGGCTGGAGTTGATCCCTGAGAATTTGCAATCCTATGAATGTATCCGAGAACATGACGTCTGCCAAGCTCCACTGATCGATCAACACCCTATGTTCATTTCTTCCCATCATGATTATCGACAAGACTATTGGGTCATCCTCATGGGGAATTACGTCCCTTAGGTCCTCTTCAAAGAAAATCAAGCTTGTCTCTGGATGACTTTATTCTCCTGCCTTAGACTTTTGATGTACTGCATGACCCGCTCCAAGGTGGCTTGATTATCAACATCATTTCCTATTGTTGTAGTTGTCATGTTAATTGCTTACGAGTGGTGCCGACTTCTAGTTTTACCGGAACCCACAGTGGGCGCTAATGTTCTGGTCTGTGAATTTGAGGAAACGAAACCCAAAACAATCCCCCTCTTTAAATAGGGCATATGTAACATCTCGTCTGGATATTACGAATTGTAAATAAAATAAACGAAATAAAAGGTCAACGACATTTATTATAACTTCATTTCCGAAAAACGCAGGAAATTTAAAACTTTATTAAATAGTAAAATTTATCCAAAATTCAAAGTTTATAAAAACTCAATACAGAATCAAGGTCTATAACATCAACGGTTACAGTTTTTTATTACAATCCAAAATGCAGTAAAATTTCCCAATATAGCCCACGTCCCGGCTCTATGCCTCACCAGATCCACCTGCAACATCATCTACTCCCGTGTACCGCGTGCACGATCATCGCCAAACACAAACAGATAGGGTCAGCTAACAGTATATAAAACATATACAATTCAATATATTAACACAAATACATCAAAGGAAACACTATCCTTTGATTTCATATCACATGGCCACCACCATGTCATCCATGATGTACCCCTTTAGATGATTACCTCAAGATGTCTTGCTGTCACACCTACAAGCCACAACTTGTAGAACACGTACGAGAAACCTGCTACAGACCATACTCTGTAACGCTAGGTGGAGTTCTCAATACGAACATAGTTTGTAACGTCTCAAGACTACCAAACTCGTCAGCTTAAACTAAGGAGGGCAATCTACTTGGACCCATCCTTACGAGCCACAACTCGCACACTCACACTAGCAACACTCGCCAACCCGAGCCACAACTCAAGAGTTTCTCGTGTTCATCCGCTATCCCGAGCCACAACTCAAGAGATGTTATTCCGAGCCACAACTCAAGGAATACGTTCTGAACCACAACTCAAGACATCCAGCAAGCCAACCTTTAAGGTATCATTAAAGCCTTGTAGACCACGCACATCAAAAGCAATCAAACACAATTTCTGCCTTAGCAATATCGTTTGGCGTTACTCTAGAGCCGCCAAGTGAAACTCGCTTCCAGACCGTTTGGCGAGCGACACGTGCCGCCAGGCGCCAAGCACCTTGAGACCCTCTATCATTACAGGTACCGCTTGGCGGGACGCATTCCACCGCTAGGCGCCTCGCATTCTAGGACCTTCTGTTTTGTAGCCATTGCCTGAAGGGTTACACACCTCCGCCAAGCGTTACACCAGTACTTGTGCATTACTGGTTTTTGTTCTAGTCCAGTCACTGTTGTTCTAGACCTCGGCCAAGCTCTTAGTACCCAAAGGCTTCTCAACCTTAAATTCACATAACAAGGTTAACCATGGACTCAGGATTTATGATGCTCACACGAACCTGCTCGCTCGTGGTCCTGCCTCTACGAACCTCCTCGCCCTACTCTACGGACCTACTCGCCCATAGTCCAACACACGTGATCCACAAGCTACGTACCTCCTCGCACGCGACATCTCTCAAGTGTGAACACGGAACATACAAACCTACTTCGCTCGTATCCTCACACGAGAGTAACTGGATATGAACCTACCCGTTCATACCATCACATGTTAACCACCATCCATTAACCTACCCGCTCATGGCACAACATCTCCTGATCCACGTCCGTATCAATGCGTACAAACAATGCACACATCTGCACTAAACTTGCTTGGGCTAGAAGCCTTAACTTAAGCGACTAGGCCTGTCTCGCTTAGGCTAAGCTTTCTCGCCTGAGCGAGTGTGCTACCATGGCTTACTTGCAAAGCCTCGCTTAGGCAAGCTCATCTCGCTTGGGCGAGATCTCCCTTCGCCCAACACAAACATTTCTCGCATATGCAGCAAGTCAGCAGAAACACACTCATCAGGTCACGATTTCTCGCTTAGGCGAGTACCTCTCGCCTGAGCGAGGTGCTTTGTTGCCCAATCCATGGGCTCCTTGCCTGAGCGAGACCCTCGAGCACAACCTCAAAACTTCTCGTTTTCTCGCTTATACGAGATGCTCTCGCTTGAGCAAGATCGAGTTTTGAGTTTCTGATATTTTTGTCAGGCGAGTCGCCTAAGCGAGAATAACAGACATTCTCCCTGTTTACGCGCACAGAAACCAGAATTTCAAGCCAAAACCACAAACCAACATTATTAAGCAATTCTTAGCCAACAATAATTCCTATGGACATGCTTTCGACCTAATTGAATCATCACCATTTGAGATTGAACAACCGCCATATAATGCAAATACCCCCATCATATTCATCCTCAAATGTATAAGAGGCTTTTCCAACAATGCCAAAACAACAATTCACACATCATATCACGTAGGCACGAAAATTCCATGTCAATAAGGCATAAAATTAGGAGACTATGGCTCTCAAACATGCGCATAACAACATACACGAAAATAGCTCCCATTACTTGGTTTCCTCTTCTTAAAACAATGAAGGGTGATAATTCTTCTTGCCACAAAATTAACTTCCCCTAACTCTCTTGATTATTCAGGCCACGACTATATTAGCAAAAATAAAGAAATCAATTTCGTTCTTAACAAGGTTTGAACACATAACCACTCAATCACAAGGCAAGTGCACAACCAATTCAACCAATACATGTTTAGTGATAATTCCTATAATTTTAGAATTACATTATCACTACTCATATTCCATCATACCTTAAAATAATGCGAAAAATACAATATCATACAATTGGCACACATAGGTCTTGAACCTAAGTCTTCTCACACAATAAAATACTCCCAACCATTTAAGCTAATATTTTTCCACATTATAACAATTAACATTAAATGCCATAAAGGCTTTTACTACCCGCATTTATTAAATAATTATCTCTTTAATTATTTAAATTTTCTCGGGTCTTACATTCACTCGTATGCAATCTCAAGTGTTCACACTTATACTTTCATTATTGATTGATACAAACTGCCCTTTTCCTTCTAACAAAACTACACCATTGATTCAACCTTACTGTCCATATATACTTCATATCCAACTTTGGCATCTTCCCTTAGGAACTCTACTCTTAATTTTACTAAATCTCTCCATCCAGCATTACTTAAATTTTATAAGACTCCCTCTACTGCATTTTTGTTAATATCATGATCCTTCCAATACCCATTAACACTCATATTGATTCACATTACTTGTTCCTAAGTAATCATCACCATACACCTTGTTCAGATCATTCCTCAATCCTACCTTCAACATTAATCTGATTCACAAAGACCTCAAACTTTTCCAATGCACCTCGCAGCCACGCAATTTTCTTAATCTGCGCTGGTGCTTAATGGCAGGACTCGTGCCGCAAGGCGGTGCATACATTTCTGGAAAAATCCAAAAATTCTCTGCACCTACAAAGACTCCAGAACATTTCCCTCACCATTCATTAACTATTTCCTCAACACAACCAATAATCTAAAGTACAATTATACAACACACACCCTAATCATAATGATTCAAACGCCTATTAATCATCTAACACCAAGAGCCCCAATTTCGCGAACCATAAATCAGTCTTCATAAAATTTCACCAATTAACTTCCAATCGCGACATGATTCCAGTATATAACATCCCATAATCAATCAACATATATAGCTTCCCAATTTCCCAATCAAAATCAACCCAGAATTTCCCCAAACACCAAAAATCGAGACAAAATTGGCTCACCGTTAGGCGGTTCCTCATAGGAAACCCAGAAAACACACAGAAACAACATGAGTCAATTGGTGGCTTTGAAAGGGACAACGTTGTTGTTGACACGATCAAATTAATACTACTTATATATAACAACTTCAATATTGTTAAGAAAGTAGCCAAAAAAATAGAAAGGGTAAAGTAACCCAAAGTCGTCTCCCAACGAATACGGAATTGATTTTTAACAAATTAGTTGTTATAAAAACTATACAAAATGGTTAATCAAATAAAATAAGGAATAAAGAAATAAAATTTTAAAAAGATAAAAAGATAAAAAAAACAATGATAAAGAAAAATAGATTAATTTTATTACTTTTTCAAAATAGATCCATCATCGGTTATCTAAAGATTATTCCTCAATTAATTATTGTTGTAGATTTACAAATTAATCAATGTAAATTCTCAATTAATTTGTTGTCGTCTCACTATTAACCAAAGTAAATTCTCAATCAAAAGCAAGAACTTTGTAGATTAATTATAGTAAATTTAACCAAAGTACATTCTCAGTTAAATATTATTATCCTTAATCATGTCCATTCTTTTACCTCTAAAATCAAGTCAAAAGCTAATTAACCAAAGTACATTCTTGATTAATTCTAGTTAAAGTTTTCACCTCTAATCAAAGTACATTCTCCATCATTGGTAAAAACACATTCAATCACATGAAAGTTTCTAAATTTAATTAAAGTAAATTCTTAATTAAAATTAAAAACCTTTGAACTCATATGATTGATATGCATATAGATTAAAACATCTCACTAATTAGCTATGATATAAAAACCATTACTTTTCACGTGATTCAAAGATAAAAGACAAAGATGAATTAAAACCTCAACAATAATAAAAAGAAGGGTTAAATATGTTTTTGGTCCCTCAAGTTTGAGCGAAATTTGGGTTTAGTCCCTCATCAAAACTTTTGACCAATTTAGTCCTTCATCTTCCAAAATGCGTGAATTTAGTCCTTTTAACCAAATTTTGTTAAGTTTAT
>Ga0209589_1001227_pt1 | contig 41474 bp, 41 predicted proteins | sample CowpeawhiteBW_FD_187525 | JGI IMG/M metagenome (GOLD analysis project Ga0209589, IMG submission 187525) | Root nodule microbial communities of legume samples collected from California USA - Cow pea white BW (SPAdes) (version 2) | ecosystem: Host-associated > Plants > Roots > Nodule | place: USA...
CCTTGATCTATTGACTCAATAAAGATTTTCATCCTAATTTTCCAAAATTGGTAATTAATGCCACTAAACATAGGGGGTCTATGAATTGAGGCACCTTCACCAAAGGGTAACTTGTTTTTAGCCATTTTAAGTAGTTCAAAACAGATTTAGGACCTTACTTGATCAAATTTCAAGTACCTTGCTCTAGATACCAATTGTTAGTTTTGAAATGGTTGAAAACCCAAGAAGGGGGGGTTGAATTGGCTAGTTAAAACTTTAGGCTATTTTTGCAAGCTAAAAACCTCCTTTAATTGAATCAAATAGATCACCAAGTTAGGATGCAAACAGTACTGAACTGTACACTTTCAGTCGATCAAAAACAGAATTAATAGATTGATTTTACTAAACAGATTCTGTTCTAGTATAATCAATCGATTGAAACAGAAAAATAGTCGACTAAAATACTGGGAAAAATACAGAAATGTGAATTTGAATTTAAACCAGAAACAATGCTCAAGAATGGTCAAGATCAGTTCCAAATGATTATACAAACATACTCAATGCTTCAGATGCTATGAAAACATGCAAGAACATGAAAAAGATGATTAAAGCACAAGTTCTTGAAACTTTAAAATGAAAATGCAAGAGAGAAAGGTTTGAGAAGAGAGGACACCACGAATTTTTATACTGGTTCACTCAAACTTAAGCTACATCTAGTTTGTCAAGGCAACCTTAGCTTGACTTTGCACTATTTCAAAAGTTTTACAAAGAATCCAACCTTACACTTCCCAAATATGCAAAAACACCACTAAAGACTCTTGAATCACACAAGAATCACACCAGCACAGCAAGAACCCTCTTGCAGACCTGGAAAACCACCAGGCACACACACAAAGCTTGAGAAAGATCAAACCTCAGTGGTAGCACAACCTTGCCTACCACAAACCACTTTCTCCAAGCTTCAAACCAAGCCAAAAGCTTCAAGAATTGATCCAAGATCAATCTTCAACAACTGCAACACCTATGATCACGAACGAGAGAGTTTCCACAAGTTCCAGAACCAAATCATGATCTAAAATGATCAATTGACCTCTCTTTAGAAAATCACAGCTTTTATAGTCAAACTGTTATGAAATTCAACAGGTTGATTTTCAAATCAATTAGTTGATTTCACTTGACTTAAGTGAAATGAGTCGATTAAAAACTAAATCAACTGATTGAATTTGTTGTAGTTTAAGACTACTACAGTCAACCTTTTAACCTGTTGAAAATCCATTCAACAGATTAAAAGAGACATTTTAAACTGTTGAAAAACCATTCAATAGATTAAAAACACAATAAAGACCAAACTACATCTAATTAATGCTTTAAGGTCTACAACATGAATTACAAACAACAAGCACACTTTCTTAATGATGTAAGTACATGGAAAGCACATCTTTCAGCCTTGATCACCATGGATATCATCAAATCTCCTTTCCTTCATCAATGTACGCTTCATTCCAATGTTTATGGCTTCAAGATAGTTCAAAAGAGCTTCATTCAATCTTCATCAAATCTTCAAGAAGCAAACCACCTTGGCTTCTCATGTTAACAAGAGTGACTTCTAACCCCATCTATGTCTAGCATGTGAAATAAATAATTGTTTTTTCCTACTCAGGTTTCCCAAATAATATCTTTCGGTTCAACAGTACTCCACATATGCATCATATCTAGAACATGCAATTAAAGATCATAATCTAGATATCCAAACTATCTTTCAAATTAATATGGACTCTCGCATGTGCAAATTTCATAGACTATGCAGTTAAAACAAGAATAAAACAAGAGATTTTAGAAATGGAATATATTGAATGAAGAATTCACAAAGAATTAAAAATACATTACACTCAACCTCGTAAATGAGGGTATTAGCTACTCCTAGACATATTGAACACAAGACTGATATTGAAATTCAATATTCCACTCATTATGTTCATAATCTTCCCAAATATCTAAGATTTCCACTTATTTGCAAAATATAATAAACACATTTATCTTTTCCACTTTTATTGAATAAAACCTGAAATATCAAATAAAATTGAAAAATAATATAATAATAAACATAGAAATAAACTAAAATAAAAACATGATAATGCCAATTATCAACTGTACATAAATGAAGTGGAAAGACAATTACACAAAAGGTGAAAGTTGTCAAGTCAGATAATGGCCGTGAGTATTATGGAACCTATGATGAAAGTGGACAACGCCCTGTTCGATTTACTGTCCTACCTACAATACAAGAATGGCTAAAATTAGAAATGCTCAGTTCATTGAAAATGAAGAAACTAGTGGGAGTGAATGTTCACGAAATTTGGAGATTAAGGAAGTTAGAGTACAAATTCTTGTATCTAGTACCTCTTTTTCAAAAGTTGTTGTTCCCTATGTTGTAGAACCACACAACAATCAAGAAGAACATATTAATGATCCCAAGGTTAACTATGAGTTGGTAGTAGAACAACCACAATAATTAGTATTAAAAAGATCTAACAAAGAAAGAAAATCTACTATTTTGAATCATTAATGGGTTTATCTATAAGTCATATAATGAATTATTGGTAATAATCCAGTTTCATTTTCAAAAGCCATTAAGGTGATAATTTTGATAAGTGGTTAGATGTTATGAAAAATGATCTTAAATTAATGGACATAGAATGATGTACATGGTGTTAATGGTCCAATGTAATCAATTTTTCTGGCAAATATACTTGGTAGTATGTAGTACATGTGTCATATCCATAGTTATTTGGTAGAACACACAATATTAAACTGGTTTGATTTGAATGAAACCGTTTTGAGTTGTGTAACAAGTGTGTAAAACAAATTTCCAGTAATAAAATATTTGAATGAAAAACATATTAAAACATATTTAATAAAAGGGTTGATTCAATATGGTAAAGACATGTTGAAGCTAGATTTCTCCATTTTGTCGCTTTGTTGTATTGATTCTATCATTATTTATAAAGATGCAATTATTCATGTCTTTAGAGTTCTCTTTTAGTGTAACTCTAAGTCCATTCCTTGCACCTAGAATCTAAGATTGTCAAACTTCAGTATGATTCCTCAATGACTGCTTGAATCAATTGCCTACATTAAGACCATGACTCTATAACTAGCTAGAGCCTTAGATCTATTCCTAGCATCTAAAAGGGTTGATTCAATATGGTAAAGACATGTTGAAGCTAGATTTCACCACTTTGTCGCTTTCTTGTATTGATTCTATCATTATTTATAAAGATGCAATTATTCATGTCTTGGGAGTTCTCTTTTAGTGTAACTCTAAGTCCATTCCTTGCACTTAGAATTTAAGATCGTCAAACTTTAGTATGATTCCTTAGTGACTGCTTGGATGAATTGCCTACATTAAGATCATGACTCTATAACTAGCTAGAGCCTTAGATCTATTCCTAGCAGCTAAAAGCGATAGGAGAATTAGTTGGACCAAAACTTGGAACCAATTTCCACTCAATCCCAAGGTAGTGAAATAAGACGAGTGATCAGTTTATCCAACAACAAGTGCAAACTAATTCACAAACATTTAATGAAAGCATACTTTGATAAATAAAACAGTACCAATACAAAAGAGTTTCAAAGTGTTACTTCTTCACTTCTACACAAGAGACACTTACACCCTCATATTTGATGCAAGCAATACAAAGCTTTGAGTAGCCATACTTCTCTTAGACTAATGACAAAGTACAAAGAAAAGTGTTTATAGAAAGTCTATAAAAAATGCCTAAACTTTTCCTCCTAAAAAATCTGTCTAAACTAGGGTTGCAACTCTATTTCTATAAATTTTCCCAAGTAGTGCTTAACAGTGCACTTGTGGCTCTAACTTCCTAGTTAGGATTGCTTTTATGGCCCAAGCCTCATACTTATACTTCAACTCTTAAGAGAATGTAAGACTCGAGGAATTTAAATAATTAATTAAATAATTATTTAATAAATGCGGGTAGTAGGAGTACGAAAATCAGAGTAAGGTGAGTGTATTGAGTGAGGCATTGAGGCTAAATTGAGGAGAACTAAGAAAGGCTATTGGAAGCAAGGGAGAACCAAGGGCTACTTAAGTTTTAAGCAACGGAAACCAGGTTAGGGGAGCTGGACTCCATTATTTTTTATTTGTGTCGTTATTTTCTTGAGATGTAAGATGAATTGGATGCACATATTCTGCTAATTCATGTGATTTTTTTGTTTCTGGAATTTTTCCAGAAACCGTTTGGCGGGTGATGAATTACCGCCAGGCGACACATTATTTTTGCACTGGTTTGGATTCCTGAAGAGGAACCGCTTGGCGGCACCTCCCTGGCTGCCAAGCGACACAGCTGCAACCTAGGTTTTAGGTTTTTGGTTAAATTGCCTGGCGACGATGAACACCCACCAGGTGACGCAAGTGGATTTGACTCAATTTTGGTGTTTTGGGGCTTTGAGTTGATTCTGTTCAGGGAAAAAGACAATACTAACCATTTGGAAATGATTAGAAGCCAGAATTCGATGTAATATATATACTAGTGGATTCAATTGAGTGAAAATTGTATGAACTTGTATATTAGGGTTGATGAATTGGGAATTTCTATAGTGGCAGCAATCTAAGGGGAAAATGTGAATGAATTCGTGAATGAGAATTATTAGGGATGAACCGTAATCCTAATAACTAGGATCATATCGTATGAGGTCTTAAATTGATGGAAATCAGAGTTATTGTGAAGGGGGTAAAGTTCGTAGGTGCAGGAACCACCTGACGGCACCTAATTGGCTGCCAGGCGCCATACCAGAGTTGTGTCGTCTTCTGATTTACGAAAAATGTTGTTTTTCATATTTTCACGGAACAGGAAGCACCCGGTGCTGGGTTTGTACCGCCAGGCGCCAGGCTCTTGATTCTGGGCGCTAGGCGCCACCGTTTTTCTAGTTCACTCAATTTTCATAAAAATGCATTTCTCGGTTCATTAACCGTCTGATTTAGGTGAAATTTTGACAGGTGGTCCAGAACATGCAGTTCTTCACTTAGAACGGTGGAGATTTGATTTGGATGTCAGCAACTAGAGTTATACGTTACTCAATATTGCTGATTTTGGAGTCGTTAAAATGCATGAATAACCTCTTCATAATTCCTAGTAACTTCTAATGAAGCATGATTGAGTTATGTGGTAAGTCTCTATCAATTTGAATGTTCTTTTGGGTTAGTCACATGTGGAGAATTGGTTATTGGTGAAGGCATGTGTGTCAATATTAATTGCATTGATGCATATGATATATGGTGATACTTGTGTACGCGTATGATGAAGCCATCTAAGTTGAGATTATGCATGTGAGTCATGTTGATTTCTGGAAGCCTATATTCTTGATTATGAATATGCTTATTTATAAGAGTAGGTTTGATTTTTACCTTGTTTTGGGTGCTTAAAAACCACTAGAGTATTGAAGTGTAAGTACTGGTGTAGCGCCTGGCAGTGGTGTTTGACCATCAGGCGATAGCTACAAAACCAGTAGAGTATTGAAGTGTGTGGCGCTTGGCGGTAACGGGTTGTCCCGCCAAGCGATACTTGCTGAAATAGTAGCATCAGAGGCGCTTGGCACCTGGCGGCACGTGTCCCCCGCCAGGTGGTCTAGAAGCGGGCAGCGCTTGGCGGTACGTGTCCCCCGCTAGGCAATTTTACTATAGTAGCCTTGGGTTGCTAATTATGTGTGCGTGATCTACAAGGCTTCTTGGATATCTTAAAGGTCGACTTGTTGGTGTTCCTTGAGTTGTGGCTCGGAACGTATCCCTTGGTTTGTGGCTCGGGATAGGGGTTAAGCACGTGGTATTCCTTGAGTTGTGGCTCGGAATAACATCTCTTGAGTTGTGGCTCGGGATGGCGGATGAACACGAGGAACTCTTAAGTTGTGGCTCGGGTTGGCAAGTGTTGCCAGTGTGAGTGTGCTGGTTGTGGCCAGTACGGATGGGTCCAAATAGATTGCCCTCCTCAGTAATTAGCTGAGGAGTTTGGTAGTCTTGGGACGTTACGAACTATGTTCGTATTGGGAACTCCACCTGGCGTTACGGTGTGTGATCCGTAGCATGGTTTCTCACACGTGCTCTATCGGTTGTGGCCGATAGGTATGGCTACAAGACACCTAGAGGTACTCGCTAGAAGATGTAAAACACGAATAACATGGTGGTGACCATGTGATGTGATATCAAAGGATGGAATTCATTTGGGGTGATTGTGTGATTTTTATATTTATGCCTTATATATATATATATATATATATATTTTTTTTTTTTTTTTTTTATTTTGTTAGCTCACCCTATCTACTTGTGTTTGGCGATTATCGTGTACGCGGTACACGGGAGTAGATAATGTTGCAGGTGGATTTCGTGAAGCTTAGCAACGGAGCAGGGAAAACTGATGGGAACAATTTTATAGAGTTTTATCATTTATGGTTTTGGAATAAAGATGTAATCTATTATGAGACTATTTTGGTATTTTATTGAATTTTGAGAATATTTGAACTTAAAGTTATTTTCATTATGAAATAAATTATTTGAAATTTTCCGTGTTTTTGGAAAATGGATTGATAATAAATGTGATTTTATTTTTCTTATTTTATTTTATTATTTAAACTCGTATATCCGGTCGGGATGTTACAGATAACTTCTTTGGGAAAGAGTCTTCATGGCTTACCCTCAAGTTAGTGCATGAGATTTGTTACAATATTGGCAAGTGTACCAAATCATACAAGTAAAAAAGTGGATTAGTCCAAATATTCTTTTCCCACAGAGACTCACATTGTTTAGGAAAACTATGATCATTTACTAATTAAGGTCAAAACTTTAAAATAATCACAAGTATTAATTTTTGTTTATAAATAATTCAAAATTATAGAATGCAAATTAAATTTATGAAATGAACATAAACCAAATACTTATCTTTCCCAATTTATTAAATAAAACCTTAATTATCTAATAAAAGATAAAATACTTATCTATTATAAAATAATTTAATAAACCTTTAATTATTTAAAAAGATAATAATAAAAATACCAATAAAAGACACATTGATTTTTATACTGGTTCACTCAATAATTGAGCTACATCTAATTTATCAGGACAACTTGATAGAGGTCGTACCTCACCAAATTAAAACAGATAAAATGCAGTATATGAAAGTGAACTAAGTCGTATCCCAACGACCAATGTTCTTGTTCAAAGCCCCAATTTCCAGATGAACACAATAATAACACAAGGGGGGTTTGGCAGATTCACACAAAATTGCTAAATTCTAATAGAAACAGCGAAACTTAATTAAACACAATTCAAAATGTACTGATTCCTTGATTCCACTGAAAATCCACCAATCACAGGTTACTAAATCAATTATCTTATCCAATTTACTCTCATGAAATCCAAATTAATCAACTATACGAAAATTAACACAGCTTGATTATGCCATTAAGCATAACATACATCCTTCTTTCAATTTCACACACACAGATTAAGCAACTGTGGCATAACCCGAACTCACTAAGCATGACAAGGGTTCTGAAATTGTGGAAAACATGGACCCATGATTAAGCATCACAAATTCCATTTCATTCAAAGCTATGAAATTGAATAGGATGAAGAGAAAATAAGAATTGGAGTGCACTGCAAAACATCAACCTCATGGTTTCAATTCAGTTTCTTCAAGGAACCAATACTAAAAACTTAGCTACACATGGAAAATGGAACAATCAACCACTTCAAATCTGAAACAGAACCTTAAACTCAAAAACCCAAAACTCAAACACAAATTAAGAGCAAAAAAAGAGATTTCAAAACTTCAATGGAATGTAAAACGGTGTCGTGATATATAAACATGAAAACCCCATTAATGGGTGCTGTTCCAAGTCTATAAAACCCACAAAACGAGCTGCCCAAGATAGAAAACGAATTCAAAACGTAAAACCATCAATGGGTGCTGTCAAATGTGCATAAAAACGGTAAAAATTAGCCAAAAACGTTAAAAACCGCAAGGGGCACCCCCATGAAAGCTTGGAGAACGAAAATGGTGGTTGGAGAGAATGTAGAAGATGAAGTGTGCGGCTCCTTGCATGCATCCAGACCTAATTTCGTGGTCCCATCACCCTTGCCACTCATATTTACAAAAATACCATTATGAGCTGTAGAATTACAAAAATGCCACTCTTGGGCCTCTAATGTTGGCCCATTCACTCAGATGATGTGGAAATGATGTGGCAATGATGTGGTGACTCTCTTCAACTGAATATTAATGTCCAAGCTCCAAAATTTGCTTCACCCAAATATCTAAAAATAATTAAAAATTAAAATTAGGTCAAATAATGTGAAATTAGTCCAAATTCGGAACAATGGCCCAATAAAGTCTAATAGATGAAAAACACTCTAAAGATGAACAATTAAGCACTGAACAACTGTCAAATGGCTACACAAGGGCTAGTGGAATGGATGAAAATAATGACTCATCACAACTTAAGCCTGATGATGCATTATATAAAAAGAATTGTAAGATCCCTCAAAGATTACACTTTTGAATAAAGCAAAGCACCAAGATTCTTGAATCCCACAAGAACCTTAAACCTTACACTACAAGAATCCCACTTGCAGACCTAGAATCACACCAGGAAACACACAAAAGCACAAAAATAACCAAACCTTAGTGGAGGATCTCCCTAGCCAAACAAAACATGTTCTTCAATGTTTCAAACAAGCAAAAACATTGCTATAGGATTAAAAGATCTTTAATTACCAGTTGCACATTGTGTAATCCAGAGAGAGAGAGAGAGTTTTCCAAATTTGTATCACTATTTTCACGCACAGAAATCTCAAGTGTAACTCAACTCTCTAAAAAACCAGCTAATATAGCTTGGTCATAAGTGAATTCAATAGGTTGATTTGTCTGTACAATCTATTGATTTCACTTAAGTGAAATCAGTCAATTGAATAACAATTTAATTGATTGAATATATTCATACCAGAACTATATGCAGCAAGCATTTTAACTAGTTAAAAACCTTTTTAACATATTGTAAAGGATAAACACAAGACAAAAGACATCTATCATGTGTCATATAGTCTACGAATACAATACAATCTTCAAGCTTTGAGATCTTCATGATAACTCTAGATGCAATAGACCACAAGTTTCATTATCAACCAATCTTCATCAATTCTTCATCAACCATACATGATCACATTCACTTGCTTCATCAAATCCATGCACCAAGGTCACTTGTGCTACCAAGTTTCTCATTCATGTCCAACCTTTTCCTTTACGTCTTTAGTCACACATACTATTTTTCCTTATTCCTTCTTAGTGAGAAAGGGTGGTTTGAAAATTTTTTCAAGCTTAGGGTATGTGTTTGAAAACTAAGGTGCAAAGAGGGATATATCAATGTGTTTTGTAACATCCCGGTAGGATATTACTTAAAATAAATAATAAACAACAATTTATATAATTAAAACTTCATTTATTAATGAAACTATTTCCCAAAAACCATGGGAAATTTCAAAACTTTAAAACATTAATAATCCAAATATTCTAAAATCGTAAAAACTATAATCAAATTACATATAAATTAAACAAAAAACAGTTATAAAATCCCCTCGTGCACTGAGCCCACTCTCCGTCGTTAAGTGTCTCCTGGCTCACCTGTAACATCATCTACTCCCAGATAATAAATTACCCGACCATCGCCACACACAAACAAATAGGGTGAGCCTATCCTGCTTGTAGTCCTACTTCACGGACTCTCACACCCGTTCATATGAACTCCTCACTCGGACCCGGACACGCATACCTGCCTTTCCTACTATGAACTCCCTCGCTCATAGCATTCCCAAGTTGAGCATGAAATGAACTCCCTTGTTCATTCATCCCAACAAGGGTACCTCCGGTGAACTAAACTGTTCACATTTCGCATGCGGTCCACCCATCACAAACTCCTCACCCATGACTCCAACCAAGCACATCCCAAATCCTAAGGACTTAGTCCACCAAGTCCAAACACCACAAACACATGCATATAACTTCCTATATTTAGGAAAAAGTAAGCAAACCAGCTCATAAAGCACATGCAAACATAGAAATTCGCAGCAACTCGCTTAAGCCAGGGACCCTTGCCCAAGCTAATCCATCAGACTCGCTTAGGCTAGTCCACCTCACCTGAGCGAACATGAAACAGTGGCTGCACCACCTTGTCTCGCTTAGGTGAGCCCAACTCGCCTGAGCGAGACCCCATTCGCTCAAACACCCAAATCTCCTCGAGTGGACGAGGATTCGCGCTTAACCACACATAACACTCTTCGCGTCCTCGCTTTGGCGAGCCACTCTCGCTTCAGCTAGACTTCGTTTCGCTTAACCTAAACCTTGGTTGCCTGAGCGAAATGCTCGAGCCTAAACCCTGAATGAACTCTTGCAACTCTCGCTTAGGCGAGAGGGAGTCGCTTGGGTAAAACTTATAAAGTTTTGCCTCTGTTCATGGACTCAACTCACCAAAACCATACCCAAAAACCAAATCAATCAATACCAAGCACTCCATTTGATCAAGCAACCACAAAAATAGGTTTTAAACAGGTTTGAATCACCAAAACTAAGGGTTTGGCCATAATTAACCAATACAGTTCAAAAACCCTCATTCAATTCATATAGTTCACCACAAACTTTATGCACAATATCAATTTCACCAATTTTCAATCATAGTGCCTATAATACGAAATTAACATCATGCAGAATCAAATTGGAAATAACACAAACACAAAATCACAACTGAATTCATATGCACATATGGACAGCTCCCCTAACCTGAATTCTTGCTTAAAATTGGGAAGAAAATAGAGGTTCCTTGGTTCACCAAGGCTTTGCTTCACCCTCTCTCCCAATTCAGCCCTTGCACACCCAAAGACTCACCTCTCACTCTCCTTGGTTCTTGGCTGCCCCTTCTGTTGATTTGACCTTTGCCCTTTCACATTAAATTCCACAACTTCATTTGGCAAAAATAAAGTCTATTTCACCTCTAACAAGGTTTGAACCCGTGACCCCCACTCATAAAGCCAAAGCACAACCATTATGCCAATTCATATTTAGTGATAACCATTATAGTCTTATGACTATAATATCACTCACCAGTCACAATTATATTACCAAAACAAAATAGGAATAATTCAACCCAACACAAAAGGCATACATAGGACTTGAATCCAAGTCTTTTCACACAATCAAGTACTCTCTACCATTTGAGCTAGTACTTTTCCACGTCATACAATTAACGTTTAATGCTTTCAAAGTTTCCCACCACCTGCATTTATTAATTAATTAATTATTTAATTAATTAATTTCTACGGGTCTTACATGTTTCAAGGTTGGTTGTTTAGTCCTTGGCTTAAAATTCTTATAAACAATGTGCCCTGATCCTTTCCATGCCTCTCGTGTTTCAACTTAAATCAAAGACTAGGCACAAAATTTAGCAGGGTAGATTACATGTTGTTGAATCATTCCTAACTCATCATAATATTGTTTTTAGCATCTCACGTCACTTGATTGGTTTACTCTTCTCTACCATCACATCTCATTATTACTCAACCTAGCAATTTATATCATATATTCAATTCATGAGATTCAATGTTGTCGCTAAGTTTGCAAGTCTTATAGTCATTAGCATAATTGAATAAATTACTTTTTAGTTTTATTTTCCACTAATTTTTCAATAGATCAATTGAGTAAGCATCAAAACATATCAAAATTACTCACACCCGATCTAACTACAACTTGCTCATGCATCATCACCATTTGTAGAAATTAAAATTCGATAAACTAAAATTGAAGAAATTTAAAATATAGAAAATTAAAGTAAAACAAATTAAAAAGAACTATGTTTTTGGTAGGGTATGGCTAGTTGGGCCCTCTATCTCGAGAGTTAACATAAAAGAAAATTTCATCTTCCTTAGCCTCTTCCTCTTTTACCTCTTCTTCAGCTTCTTCCTTAACATCAGCTTCATCTTTAGCCTGTCCATCCTCCGTTTTAGCCTCATCTACTATCCTAGTAGCTTCTTGTTCATGTTCAAGCTCAACCTCAGTCATTTGTTGCTCAACGATAGAAATTTTAGGTCACTCACATCAAGAGCAGAAAAAGCATCTACATCTTCATGCATGTATTCAAAACCTTGGTTGGCTGCTCCCCTAGTCTCCCTTGGGAAAATGGATTTTCCCTAGGCCATGCCCCAAACTCATTGAATTGTTGAGGAGTGATGCAAAAAATTGCCTTGTATTGTTCAAGCTAAGAGACAAAGTCAAACAAAAACAAAGTCAAACAAAATCTGATGAAAGGCAATGTGTGCCATGTGTATAGTTGCCATCTATTACCACATGTAGGAGATCGTTGTCATGATGGAACGAAAAGCTTCCTTTTGTTCATGGGACTGATCAAACTATGGTGTTGGCTAGGTGCTTCCTTTAGGTGCTATAGGGGGTGTTATTTTGGTTACTCGTGGCCTTGGACCAGGTTCCTCCATATTATTTAATGCATTAATGCAATTGGCCTTGGATGGGAACATCACGGTGTCATCCCTTCATGGATGGGATCATGGAGGCAAAGATTCCTCTAAGCTGAAAGGGTCTTACTAGAGATTGCTTCGAGACGTTAGTTACTCACTTTGAGATATAGTTTGCTACCAGAATACCTCATCATCTCACCTATTTTTCCTTGGTCAACATTCGCTTTCTAAGAGCTATGGCCTTTCCATAAAGCAAACGATAGTAATCATGTTTTGATTAAGTCTGAATCTAAGGATGAAAAAGATGTATATATTCTCATACACTCTTTGAAATTTTCAACCATTTTCATAACTGATCATGCCCAAGATCATTTGGGTGATGTGGTGTATGTTAAGTTGCCTGAAGTGGGAGCCACCATGAAACAAGGAGACAATTTTGGTGTAGTTGAAATTGTGAAGGCAACTGGTGATACCAACTCTCTTGTTTCAAGAAAAGTGATCCAAGTTAATGAAGAGCTTAGTAGCTCTCTTGCTTTGATGAGTTTTTTGCCTAATTCTTAAAGAACATTTTACATGAAAGACAAAATGTGTATATTGAGTTTATAGGCACTAACTATTCTCCCCCATTTTTGTACTTTAGTTATTTTTTATGCTACATCTTAGATCATTATGCCTATCTATAACTGAAGTATTATAATGAATACTTTTTTCTATAAACACTTAGAGTTTTCATGTTGTCCTACATTTCTTCACACGGGTGAACTCAAGCCCTTATAAAGATGGATGGATAATTAAGGTTTAACTATCTAACAATGGTGAACTAAATAATTTGATGGATTCAAAAAAGCACTCTAAATTCTGTGGAGAATAAGATTCACATCAAGATCTTTCAGCACTTTCCATGGTGTTATATATCATGTTTTAATTGAAAAAATTTAGAATGACTTGTCCCTTTTTCTACATATGTCATGTCTTGACTTATCTATTTTTGTTTTTCTTGAGATTCATAATAAGTGGAATGATTTTCAATCTTTGCATTGGAAATATGAAATTGATAATGTGGTAAATTGATGATTAATTTTCTCTATTAACATATGCCAATTTTTGTTAGTTGAATGCAAAAAAAATAATATAAGACATTAGTTATCAAAACTGAAGATGCATTCAAATTTCAACTTCCACATTCTTTGCAAATGATAGAAACCACTTTTGATATTCAAGGTTTGCAACTGTCAACATGGATTGGGATAGGTAACTAAAACATCATACCTTCCCTCTATAAATTATGCTTCTCTTGATGTTATTTAGATAGAGTTTCTAAGTCTTCTTGCTGCAACCTTTCTTCTCTCCAGAATTCTTACGAAGAACGTGAAGAGTTCAAGTACTAATAGGTATGTCTTTCAATGGATCTAATGTGAGTGTTAGTGAGGGGCCGAGTAGTGGTCGTTCTTAAGAGGTGTTTGGTGACTCTTTGTCAAGGGTGCTAGGGGTGACCATGAAGGTTACCAAGGAGTGAAAGGAGGACCCACTTGAAAAGCAGCCTAAGAGTTCCTTCCCCCTAAGGACCAAGTACGGGTAGGTCCATGAGTTTTTGACATCCTAGTTGAATAATATATATGTGTTTGACTAGGGGGTAAACTAGAGGGGTAGCTACTTTGATACATAAGGAGCTAGCTATAAAGGAAAACAAGAACAAGGTCCTGGAGGAACTCGCCGCCGTGAAGAAGAAAGTTAAGGTCGACCAAGCTTAGTAGGCGGCGGAGAAGAAGAAGAAGCTAATGATGAAGGATCGTCTCGGATTTGGGGAGGAATTCATCTAGAACGAAAATGGGTATGAACCCTAAAATGAAAAGGGGGAAAATGGAGGACGTCGATTGGGGGTTTTTGCGGAACGGAAGGAAATCACGCCACTTGGAGGAGATTCCAAGATAAGTGAGGAAGATCCGCCACTTTGAATCGGAGATTCAAAGATAAGGATCGGTGGTTCTGAGGAGAACCTCGAGACTTGAGAGAAAACTCAAATTTTCATAAAACTCAAATCTGAATACAAATGTGTCTCACAAGGGCTTATATACTATGGGCCGAAACACAAAAAGGCCCAACATAACTGAAGGTCCGAAAAAGCCCAAACAAAAACATTACAAAAAAAAATATATAAAAGAGTTCCTATTCTACAATCTGAAGCTAATTTGAGATCTCTTTGAAGATCCTAGGCATGATTCCATCATCTGTTTCCTAATCCCTTGATGGTCCCGAACCACGCCTTCATCAGCTAAAGGAGGAAAATGCCAAAAAAACTTAAGGCCTTCAGGGCTTGCTATTTGAAGTATGAGAAGAAATTGACTAGAAGGATATGATTCTGAAAGAGGTCCTAGGTTTAGCGTAGTGTCTAGGTAGAGCTAACCTTTCCACTTGATTTTTTGATCAATTTCAGATCCTCTATCCTCGGACAAGGTTTAATTGAAGATTTGAAGGCCTATAAGTTCACATAGCAGCAAGGTCAAGTTAGTGGCAAAGCATAAAGTGTGCAAAAGTGGCATGGTTGACGTTAGAGTTGACTTTTGCCATTTGGACCCTAAATCAAGAGAAAGGGGTGCTAGAGGGACTTCTTGGGATGCTCTAGCAAGTGACTAAGAGAAGAAGTATGGCTCAAAAATAATTTTGGCAGCATAACATTATCATTCTCAAAGTGAGAAATACATGGGGGAGACACCTCTATTTATAGAGTAAGGTGTCTCCAAAATGGTTAAAACCCTAGAATGCTAACATGCACCAAAACCCTAAAAATTCTATCTTGGTGAAGGAGAGTTTGACATGTGGCAATCCTCACTTTCATAAAACAAACCACTCATGTGTTGTCATGTGAAAAGCTACTTTATGAAAAGTCTCTCAAATAGGATAATGACACATGGCCACTACCTATGTAAGAGAACTCTCCATTAAAGTGCTTTCCATGTGCACATGTGGGATCCTCTTCCTAAGCTAGCTTGATTAACATAATTAAACATCAAAGATTTCTTAAGCTAGGTGTAACATACCGATCGGATATTACGGATTTAAATAATATAATAAAGAAAAATTAAGTAACTTCATTTAATAAAACATCATTTCCCAAAAACACGGAAAATTTAAAACTTATACAATATAAATTATCTCAAAATTAAATTCATAAATTGAATTATAAACCAAATACATGTTTATAAACCAAAGATTACAAATTCATCAAATCCTTAAATAGTAAAACAATAATATATTTTCCCCGACTAGCTCACGTTCTGAGCCTACGCCTCACCAGATCCACCTGCAACATCATTTGCTCACGTGTACCACATACACGATCATCGCCAAATACAAGCAGATAGGGTGAGCTAACATAATAAACATATATGTATATATAATTCAAATGCATATATAAAACACATCAAAATAAATACATCATTTCGTCCCACATGGCCAAAACCATGTAGTGATGTCAACTAACATTAAGGAATTCCATCCTTTCAACCCACATGGCCACAACCATGTTATGATGTCGAAATCACTCAAGAAATTCACTCATTCGTTCCACATGGCCACAACCATGTTATTTGTGTTCTACGTCTTCTAGTGAGTACCTCAAAGTGTCTTGTTGCCTAACCTATCAGCCACAACCGATAGAGCACGTGCAGGAAACCATGTTACGAATCACACACCGTAACGCCAGGTGCAATTCCCAATATGAACATAGTCTGTACGTCCCAAGACTACCAAACTCGTCACTTAATTACTGAGGAGGGCAATCTGTCTGGACCCATCTGTACTGGTCACAACCAGCACACTCACACCGGCAACACTCGCCAACCCAAGCCACAACTCAAGAGTTCCTAGTGTTCATATGCTATCTTGAACCACAACTCAAGGGACGTCATTCCGAGCCACAACTCAGAGAATGCCACATGCTTAACCCTTATCCCGAGCCACAACTCAAGAGATATGTTCTGAGCCACAACTTAAGAACACTAGCAAACCCACCTTTAAGATATCGTAGAAGCCTTGTAGACCACGCATCACAAATCAAACATAAATCAATTCGATATAGCCTTATCGCATGCCTTGAAACACCCAATTGCACTCTTTGTAGCTTAGGCTAAAAGACTTCGCTCAAGCCCCCAAGCATATCTTGCTTAAGCCAAACTCTCTCGCCTGCGCAAGCACATTGCATCAGCAGCAGTCCCCGAACTCTCGCTTGAGCGAGCTCCTTCTAGCTTGAGCGAGACCATCCTTCACTCAAGACTAACGTACCTCGCCTAGGCGGCAAGTATAACTAAACATCCAACGTACCACGATTTCTTATTTAGGCGAGGAAGGCTTGCATAAGCGAGGCCCCCGTCTCTCAAAACAAAACTCTCTTCCTAAGCGAGAGAGTCAAACAGAAAATACGAAATCCTCACGATTTCTCGCTTAGGCGAGGCACACTCGCCTGAGTGAGATGGCCTGTCGCCCAAAATTGAAACCTTCCGCTTGAGCGAGACACTCGAGCAAAATCAGAGTTTCAGTCTCTGCTATTTTCGCGTAGGCGAGCCTGGTTTGCTTAAGCGAGAATAGTAGACTTCAGCACTGTTTACGCACGCAACATACCAGAAACCTTGTCCAACCACATTGCAATCAATACCAAGTAATTGGAAATAGAGCACCAAACATATGAACACAATGTAGACCCAATATAGTCCCCAAAATCGAAATTGAAACCATAACCAACATATATAGTGCATAAGCCCATCATATTCATACATTTGGGTAAGAATTTCAATAAAACAATACCAAAACACTCAAACCCCTAATTCACCTCATATGAAGCACGAAATTCATGGCATATAATCATCAAAATCATGCAATATTATCAAAAACATACAGCTCCCCTAACCAGGAATTTCCTTGCTTAAAAACTTGAACAGCTAATTTTTAGCAAAGAAAAAAGTTAAATTTGGGTTGACCAAGGTTCGAACCTATACCATTCTCATCATCAAATCAATGCACAACCACTTAAGTAATTTGTTTTTCATGATAATTCACATAATTCTATAATTATGTTATCACTCAACATGATCACGCATATCATTAAATAATAAAAAATCAAACAACACATATTTAACATACAATAGGACTCGAACCCAAGTCTTCTCACATAATTAAAGACTCTCAGCCATTTGAGGGAGTAGTTTTCCACGTCATACAAGTCAGAATTTAATGCCATAAAGGCTCCCATTACCCACATTTATTTATTAATTACTTATTTAATTAATTAAATTCCACGAGTCTTACATTCCCCCACCTTAAAAGTTTTCGTCCTCAAAAATAAGACTTACCAGGGAATTAGTGAGGATAAAACTTCTTCATGAGATCCTTCATCTCCCATGTCATCTCCTGGGTTACCTCGTCCTAGAGAACCTTCACAGTTTAGATCTCCTTCCCTTTGAGTTGTTTGACTTGAGAATCCAGGATTCATACTGGTCCAACTCCAACGGTCAAATCCTCGCGCACCTGGACATCATCCTGCTCCAACACATGTTTAAGATCTACAATATACTTCCTCAATTGTGATACATGGAAGACATTGTGTAGATTTTCCAAGTCGGGTGGCAAAACAATCTTGTATGTTGCTGGTCCAATCGTCCTAGTGATCTGGTATGGTCCGATGAATCTAGGAGTCAACTTCCTCGACTTAAGAGCCCTCATAATACCTATCATCGGGGTAACCCTGAGGAACACATGATCACCAGCCTCAAACTCGAGTGGCCTTCTCCTCTTATCTGCATAAAAGTTTTGGCGAATCTAAGTTGCGCGCATCCGATCATGTATCACCTTCACTTTCTCAGTGGTCTGCTGTAAGAATTCTAGCCCAAGCACCACTGATTCCCCATCCTACTGCCAACACAACGGAGTCTTGCATCTCCTACCATACAATGCCTCGTATGGTGCCATCCCGATGCTTTTATGGTAACTGTTATTATACGTGAACTCCACCAAAAGCATGTCACTCCAAGTGCCTAGATAATCCAATACACAAGTTCTTAGTAGATCTTCTAGTGATTGAATGGCCCTCTCAGACTGACCATCTGTCAAAGGATGATAGGCCGAGCTCATTCTCAATTGAGTACCCAATGCTTTCTGCAACGACTGCCAGAACCTCAATGTGAATCTCGGATCTCGGTCTGACACAATACTCGTGGGCACACCATGTGGTCTGGCTATCTCCCTGACATACAACTCTGCCAGTTTGTTTAGAGACATCTTCTAATTAATTGGCAGAAAGTGGGCGCACTTCGTCAACCTGTCCATTATTACCCAGATGGAATCATGCCCTCTCATTGACCTTGGTAGGTGTGTAACAAAATCCATGGAAATGTTGTCCCATTTCCATTAAGGAATATCAAAAGGCTCCAACGTACCACCCAGCCTCTGATGCTCAATCTTCGCCTTCCGACATACTAGACTCAATGCCACATAATTTGCTACATCTTTCTTCATACCTGTCCACCAAAAAGTCGCCTTCAGGTCTTTATACATCTTAGTCATACCTGGGTGTAAGCTAAGACGACTCTTATGTCTTTCCTTCAAGAGCATCTTTCTCAGTACAGGGCTTCTAGCTACACAAACCCTCTCCCTGAAATGTAGGATGTTGTCTTTACCCATCCTAAAGTTCTTTCTCTTCTCAGTGTCCAACTCACCAACGATATGCTATTGTTCCTAATCATTTCCCTGTTCCACTCGAACCTCGTCTAGGAACTCATTAGTGATTCGGAACATGCTACACCGAATATGACATGCACCCGTGTGTATTCCCAAGTTCACGTCTCGCAGCTTTTCAATCAGTTCTAGCTCTTTCACTATCATAGTAGACATGTGAACTCTCTTCCTACTCAAGGCGTATGCCACGACATTAGCTTTACCAGGATGGTATAGAATTTCAAAATCATAGTCCTTTAAACACTCCATCCAACGCCTATGCCTCATATTCAGCTCTTTTTGATCAAATAAGTACTTTAAACTTTTATGATCATTGAACACTTGGAATTATGAACCATATAAGTAATGCCTCCAAGTCTTTAGAGCAAAGACCACTGCAGCTAATTCCAAGTCATGAGTAGGATAGTTCTTTTCATGCACCTTCAACTAACGAGATGCATACGCGACTAGTCATTTCTCCTGCATCAGTACACAACCTAACCCCTGATATGAAGCGTCACAGTACACCTCAAATGTTTTAGTCGTGTCTGGAATAGCCAAGACTGGTGCGGTAGTCAATCTCCTTTTCATATCCTCAAAGCATACGTCACTCATTTGTCCAAGAGAAAGGCTGGTCTTTTCTGGTGAGTTGCGTCAATGGACTCACCCTCTTGGAGAAACCCTCCACAAACCTCCAATAGTAACCTACTAGACCCAAGAAGCTTCGCACCTCTGTAACTGTCTACGGTCTCTCCCACTTCACCACCGTTTCAATCTTGGCCGGATCCACCGCTATTCCTTGGGCTGAAATTATATGGCCCAAGAACTGTACCTCATCCATCCAAAACTCACACTTCGACAGCTTCCCACACAACTTATGCTCTTTGAGAACCTCCAATGCCACTCTCAAGTGTGTTGCATGTTCTTCCCGACTGTCAGAGTATATCAGTATGTCATCAATGAATACAACAACAAACTGATCCAGATATGGTCGAAAGATTTTGTTCATGTAGTCCATGAAAATTGTAGGAGCGTTTGTCACCCTAAACGACATCACCACATACTTATAGTGCCCATAGCGTGACCTAAATGTTGTCTTCTGCACATGCTCTGGTTTGACTAAGATCTGATGATATCTAGACCTCAAGTCAATCTTAGAGAACATAGTTGCTCCCCTCAGTTGATTCAACAAGTCGTCGATTCAGGGCAGTGGGTACTTATTCTTTATAGTCAGCTTGTTCAACTGACAATAATCAACACACAATCTGGAGCTATCGTCTTTCTTTTTCACTAGCAACATCGGTGCTCCCCATGGTTATGCACTCGGTCGGATGAACTTATTCTCAAGCATATCCTCAATCTGCTTCTTCAACTCAGCTAATTTTGTCGGTGCCATCTTGTATGGTGCCATCGAAATTGGGCCAGCTACAGGAATGAGATCAATGGTGAAATCAACATCCCTACTTGGCGATAGTTCTGGTATTTCATCCGGGAAGACATCATACTCATCCACCACAGGTATGCTTCTAATCTGCTCAATTGTACTCCTCTTCTCCCCTTGAGCCACTATCATGAAGCAACTAGCTCCAACTTCTACTTCCTTCATCGCCATCTGAGCTGAGATCAACTCCAATCCTACTGTCTTTGGGAATACTACACTGCGTCATCCGCAATCAATAACAATATGGTTGACTGATAGCCAGTCCATCGCCAGAATCACGTCCAGACCCTCCATCGGCAAGCAGATGAGATTCACCTTGAACCTGCGGCCTGCCACTTCCATAGGGCATCCCACACAAACAAAAGTGGTGGATACCTCTCCATACATTGGTGTCGCAACAATCAGCTCGCAAATCAAGTTCGATCCTCCTCACACATTCATTAGACACAAATGAATGGGTGCCTCCTAAATCAAAAAACACCACCACACTGTTACCAAAAAGCATACAAGTTTGCTACACCAGATTACCTGACTGAGTCGCCTCGCTGGTCGTCAATGCAAACACACGACCCGTGCTCTAGGTCGCTCCCCAACTGGTTTCTTTGTTGGCGCACCTCCAGCTGATTTCTTGTTAGGGTAGTGACGTGCAAAATGCCCCGTCTGATCACACACATAGCACTTGCCAATGCTACTACCGCCAACCGAGCAACCGTAGGGTTTTGAACAATCCCTCTTGAGATGTTTCCCACCACAGTTATAGCATTGTAGTTTCCTAGCCAAAGATTGTGGTCTGTCATACGGTTTCTTCTACTGCCGTGAGTCAATGGTGTTTTTCTGAGGTCGATCCACTCTGTTGGGCCCCATCTCCAGCTATTCTACTGCCTTGGCCTACTCCACCAAGATGGGAAACTCTCTAATTCGGAGTGGTACTATGAATGCACAGCTTATGTTTCAGTCCTCCCTCGTATTTTCTGCACGTCCACTTCTTGGTAACAGCGGGCGAAAAGAACCTTGCCACTTACTCAAACATGTTTGTGTATGCTTGCACAGTCAAGTTCCCCTGCTGGAACGTGAGGAATTCAGCCTCCCTCTCATGTTTGGCACTATCCAGGAAATACTTCTCCAGGAATCTCGTCTTGAAGGAAGTCCAGGTAACCTCCTCTACCCGAGTTTGCATCAGCTACTGCATCCCTACCCACCAGTACTCAGCATCCGCCACCAGCAAGAAAGTGACGAAAGTCAACTTTTGTGCATCACTGCACTCTATGACTCTGCAAATTTTCTCACACTCTCTAAGCCAGGCGTCTACTTCATCAAGAGTGGATTATCCCGTGAATTTTGAGGGCTTATGCCTCATAAAATCCTTCATCGTCACTGGGCGAGTGGGTGCTACCATGGCTCTAGGTTGCGCTACAATGGGCTGTATCTCATCCATCATCCGATGAATCGTATGCGCGATCTCATCAACCCCAACATTATTCCTCCTTCGCCAGTTTGCCATAGCCTGAGCATGTCACATTTTCACTCTTCACACCAAACAGCTTCTGTTAAGACTTACACAACAAGTAGTTAACAATCATAACTCAAAATTATCTCGCAAGCAAAACACGGTTAAGCTCACTCCCCAACCCAAAAAAAATCATTATGAAAACAAAGGCCCTAATACCAAATGAAAAACCATGATCGGATATTACGAATTTAAATAATATAATAAAGAAAAATTAAGTAACTTCATTTAATAAAAAATCATTTCCCAAAAACGCTGGAAATTTAAAACTTATACAATATAAATTATCTCAAAATTAAATTCATAAACTGAATTATAAACCAAATACATGTTCGTAAACCAAAGATTACAAATTCATCAAATCCTTAAATAGTAAAACAATAATATATTTTCCCTAACTAGTTCACGCTCCGACCCTACGCCTCACCAGATCCACCTGCAACATCATTTACTCACGTATATCGCATACACGATCTTCACCAAACACAAGCAGATAGGGTGAGCTAACATAATAAACATATATGTATATATAATTCAAATGCATATATAAAACACATCAAAAGAATACATCCTTTCGTCCCACATGGCCACAACCATGTAGTGATGTCAACTCACATTAAGGAATTCCATCCTTTCAACCCACATGGCCACAACCATGTTATGATGTCAAAATCACTCAAGAAATTCCCTCATTCGTTCCACATGGTCACAATCATGTTATTCGTGTTCTACGTCTTCTAGTGAGTACCTCAAGGTGTCTTGCTGCCCAACCTATCGGCCACAACCGATAGAGCACGTGCGGGAAACCATGCTACAGATCACACACCGTAACGCCAGGTGGAGTTCCAAACAGGAACATAGTCTGTATGTCCCAAGACTACCAAACTCGTTAGCTAATTACTAGGGAGGACAATCTATTTGGACTCATCCGTATTGGCCACAACCAGCACACTCACACCGGCAACACTCGCCAACCCGAGTCACAACTTAAGATTTCCTCGTGTTCATCCGCTATCCCGAGCCACAACTCAAAGGACTTCATTCCAAGCCACAACTCAAAGAATGCCACGTGCTTAACCCCTATCCCGAGCTATAACTCAAGAGATATGTTCCGAGCCACAACTCAAGGAACATCATCAAACCCACCTTTTAGATATCGCAGAAGCCTTGTAGACCACGCATTACAAATCAAACATAAATTAATTCGATATAGCATTATCGCATGCCTTAAACACCCAATTGCACTCTTTGTAGCTTAGGCTAAAAGAGTTCGCTCAAACCCCCAAGCCTATCTCACTTAAGCCAAACTCTTTCGCCTGTGCAAGCACATTGCAGCAGCATCAGTCCCCGAACTATTGCTTGAGTGAGCTCTTTCTACCTTGGGCGAGACCATCCTTCACTAAGGACTAATGTACCTCGTCTAGGCGGCGAGTTAAACTAAACATCCAACATACCAAGATTTCTCGCTTAGGCGAGGAAGGCTCACGTAAGCGAGGGCTCTGTCGCTCAAAATAGAACTCTCCGCCTGAACGAGAGACTCAAGCAGAAAACATGAAATCTTAATGATTTCTCGCTTAGACGAGGCACACTCACCTAAGCGAAATGGCTTGTCGCCCAAAACTGAAACCTTCTGCTTGAGCGACACACTGGAGCAGAATCAGAGTTCAAGTCTCTGCTATTTGTGCGTAGGCGAGCCTAGTTCGCTTGAGCGAGAATAGCAGACTTCAACACTGTTTACGCACGCAACATACTAGAAACCATGTCCAACCACATTGCAATCAATACCATGTAATTGGAAACAGAGCACCAAACATATGAACACAATGTAGACCCGATATAGTCGCCAAAATTGAAATTGGAACCATAACCAATAAAACAATACCAAACCACTCAAACCCCTAATTCACCTCATATGCAACACGAAATTTGTGGCATATAATCATCAAAATCATGAAATATTATCAAAAACATACAATTACAAGTTTAGTTCCCCTAACCTGGAATTTCCTTGCTTAAAATGATCCTTCTTCTTGGCCCAGAAAAATTTTTTCCCCTTGTGCTCCCACAATTAGCCCCAAACAGTCTCTCAATTCTCTCACCTCTCAATAGGTAACAATGTCAACCCTTTAAAACCCTTCTTCTCACCAAAATTGCCCTTTTTAAAGTGTCTTAATGCTAGGTTAATGACCAAAACCGAGAATCTGATTTAATGATGCTTGTAATTACCATTCAAGGACCATTATGGTTATTTTTCCAGCCTCCATTGGCTGCCCATTCTGCTAGGGTTTTCTCTACCCTTTCATATTCATGCCACAACTAATTTTTAGAAAAAAGAGAGTTAAATTTGGGTTCACTAAGGTTCAAACCCTTACCATGCTCATCATCAAATCAATGGACAACCACTCAAGCAATTTGTGTTTCATGATAATTCACATAATTCTATAATTATATTATCACTCAACATGATCACGCATTCTATTAAAATAATAAAAAATCAAACAACACATAATTGAAATACATAAGACTCGAACCCAAGTCTTCTCACACAATTAAGTACTCTCAGCCATTTGAGCTAGTACTTTTCCACGTCATACAAGTTAGAATTTAATGTCATAAAGGCTCCCACTACCCGCATTTATTAATTAATTACTTATTTAATTAACTAAATTCTACGGGTCTTACACTAGGCGCATATGATGCTCCCTACTTAAGCAAGATTGATTTTTTAAAACCCTACACTACATGGCCCTCAATACAAATCCTTCAAAGAAAAACCTACACTACATGACCCTTAATACAAGGTCTAAAAATGCTCCTCTATGGCCCAAGTGAAAAGGATTTTAGCTTCACCTTGACTAGATGTTTCTAACTCTTCTTGAATTTGCTTAGTCATGGTTCTTGTGATTGGACCCTTGGCTAAGGGTGTGTCATCATCCCCTCCCTCTTGAGAAGTATTTGACCTCAAATTTGTAGGTTCTTCATCTTCATCTTGCTCCAAATTTCCTACAAAAGGGGTTAGATCACAAACATTGAAAGTAGCACTCACATCATACTCACATGGTAATTCTAGCCTATATACATTATTGTTAATTCTTTGAAGCACTCTAAAAGTCCATCACCACGAGAATTGAAATTGACTTCCTTTATTTTGGAAATCTATCTTTGCTCAAATGAAGTTATACCCAATCTCCTTCCTAAAAAATCACTTCCTTTTTTCCCTTGTTATTTGGTTTTGTGTATCGCTCGGTTTGATGTTGTATTTGAGACTTCACCTTCTCATGCATTTTCTTCACAAATTAGGACCTAGATACCCCTTATGAATGAAATCACTAGGATTTTGGAGAGGTATGAGGTCTAAAGGAGTAAGGGGGTTGAAGCCATACACAACCTCAAATGGAGAGATTTTGGTGGTCTTGTGAACCACCCTATTATATGCAACTCAATGTGGAAATGTACTCATCCCAAGATTTGTGGTTTCCTTTCAAAACAGCCCTCAACATAGTTCCTAAAGTCCTATTCACAACCTCAGTTTGCCCATCGGTTTAGGGGTGACTAGAGGTGGAAAAATGAAGCTTGGTTCCTAACCTAGACCAAAGTGTCTTCCAAAATTGGCTAAGGAACTTGGTATCCCTATCGGATACAATGGTACTAGGCAAACCATGGATTTTCACCACATTTCTAAAGAAGATTTTTGCTAGGTAACTTGCATCATATACCTTTTGACAAGGTATGAAATGACCCATCTTGCAAAACCTATCCACAACCACCAAAAAATAGAGTCAAATCCCTTTTGGGTCTTGGGTAGACCAAGGATGAAATCCATGTTAATGTCTTCCCATGAAGATGAAACAATGGGGAGGAGGTGTATAAACCATGAGGCATAGTCTTAGCCTTGGCTTGCAAGCATGAAATACACTTATGACAATGTCTTTGAACTTCCTTGCTCATGTGGGGCCAATAGAATTTTTCTTGAAGAATGCTTAGAGTTTTGTCAACTCCAAAATGGCCCATGAGACCTCCCTCATGTGACTCCTTGATGAGGAGCTTCCTATGGGAACCTTGAGGCACACACAACTTACTTTCTCTAAACAAATACCCCTTGGACACATAGTACCCCTCTCGAGCCCTCTTTCGACAACTAGCAAAAATGGAGGAAAAGAAATCATCTTGATCATACATCTCTCCCCTGTGATCAAAATCAAGAATTTGTGCTCCAAGTTTTGAAAAGAGGTTGTGCCTTCTAGAAAGAGCATCGACCACAACATTTGATTTTCCTTTCATATATTTGATCACATAAGGGTATTGTTCCAAATATTCCATCCACTTTGCATGTCTCTTGTTCAACTTGTGTTGCCCCCTCAAATACTTAAATGACTCATGGTCACTATGAATGACAAACTCCTTGGAGACTAGATAGTGTTCTCAAGTTTGAAGAGACCTCACTAGAGCATACAACTCTTTATCATAGGTAGGGTAGTTAAGAGTGGCACCATTGAGTTTTTCACTGAAATAAGCAATGGGGTGTCTCGCTTGTAACAAAACTCCTCATATCCTACCCCACCAGCATCACATTCTATCTCAAAAGTCATTGTAAAGTTTTGGAGAACTAGAATGGGTGCATTGGTAAGCTTATCTTTGAGTTGCTTAAAAACCAACTCTTGTCTCTTTCCCCATTCAAATTTTACATCCTTTTTCACCAACTCATTGAGAGGTGAAGTTATACTTGAGAAGTTAAAGACAAATCTCCTATAAAAGGATGTTATACCATGAAAACTCTTAACTTCTACATTTTGGAGAGTTGGCCAATCTTGAATGGCTTGGAATTTGGTGGGATCAACATGCACACCATGCTTGTTCACTATGAAACCTAAAAAGATAACACTATATTCAAAAAATGTGCACTTCTCTTTGTTTTCAAAAGGGTGATTATCTCTTAAAGTGGAGAGAATAACCTTCAAATATCCTATATGCTCATGAAGACTCTTGTTATACACAAGGATGTCATCAAAGTACACAACCACAAATTTCCCAATGCAATCCCTAAGGACATGGTTCATTAATCTCATGAAAGTGTTAGGTGCATTAGTTAAGCCAAAAGGCATCATTAACCACTCATAGAGACCAAATTTAGTCTTAAATGCGGTTTTCTACTCATCACCTTCTCTCATTCTTATTTGGTGATAACCACTCTTAAGATCTATCTTGGAAAATATGGTGGACCTATGCAACTCATCTAACATGTCATCCAGCCTTGGAATTGGGTGTCTATACTTAATGGTGATGTTGTTGATAGCCCTACAATCACAACACATTCTTCATTTTTCATCTTTCTTGGGGACTAATAACACGTGCATGACACATGGACTTAAGCTCTTTTGAACCCACCCCTTGTCTAGCAAATCTTTCACTTGAGTTTCAATCTCCTTGGTTTCTTGGGATTTGTTCTATAGGCTGGCCTATTTGGTAAGCTTGGCCCAAAACCAAAATCTATTTGATGTTCTATGCCCCTAATTGGTGAAAGACCTTTAGGGTCTTCTTGAGGGAACACATCATTAAATTCTTTCAAAAATTTTTCCAAAGGAGATGGATACTTGGGTTCTAGATTTGAAGATATGCATGAAAGTGCTCCTTTACAAAAGAGGAGGTAAGAAGGTTGCCTCATATATGAGAGTTTTCTTTAAAGTTTTCTTAGACAAAGTCTTCTTCTTTTGAGTGACCTTTGGAGGAATGCTACTTTCCCCCTCTTCATGAATGCACGTGTTGGGAGCTTGCTCCCCTAACTCTTTGTGCATGCTCTCTTCCTTTCTCTCTTCATCCCTTAGTTTCCTCATTTGTAATTGATCCTCAAACACTTTGGTAAGTGTTAAGGGATGAAGAACAAACTTCTTTTCCTTGTGGTGGAGAGTAATCTCATTAGTAAGACCATTGTGCATAGTTTTCTTGTCAAATTTCCAAGGTCTACCTAAGAAAATGTGACAAGCTTCCATAGGGATTATGTCATAAAGAAATTTATCCTCATAGTTCCCGATAGAAAGCTTGACCTCCACTTGTTGGTCCACATTCAAATCCCCTCCTTCATTAAGCCATTGAAGTTTTTAAGGTTTTGGATGGGGTTTGATTGTGAGACCTAACTTTTCCATTAACCTAATACTACAACAATTGCAACATGAGCCACTATCCACAATGAGAGAACATGTTTTGTTTGAAACTTTACATCTTGTATGAAAGATGTTCTCCCTTTGGGTTAGGACTTGAGGACTAGGTTGATTTTTAAGAACTCTTCTCATCATGAGGAGATCTCCCTCACAAGGGTAGGAATCTTCTCCCTCACTCTCATCCTCACTTGTGCTTTTCTCTTTCTCGTTTTCACTACTATATGCATCAACACCCCTTGGGATTATCGTCCTCTTATAGGGGCATTGTGATGAGATATGACCTCTACATTGACATTTAAAACACTTGATCCCACTTGTGCGCATGAATGATGATGATCCCTCCTTGGGTTTCTCTTTTTCTTTCTCAAATTTTCTAGAGGGTTCCTCTCTTTTCACTTATTTTCCCTCCCTCTTGTAGTCTCTCTTGACATATGAATTTGAGTGGTTATCTTTCAATCATTTTCTCAAATGTTGTTGCTTAACCTTAATGCAAATTTGTACCAAGTCATTTAAGTCTTGGTGGAGGCAACAATTTCACTTTATCTCTAATGTCAACATTGAGCCCACTTAAAAACCTTGAAATGGTGGTTTCCTCTCATATAGAGCTCCATTTTTTGTCTATACTCTTCCACACTCATGTTCTTTTGTTGGAGCCTTTGGAGTTTATCCATAAGCTCCCTATTGTAGTAGGAAGGTATGTGTCTTCTTCTTAGGACACTTTTTAGGTCATTTCAATACTCTATTTTAAGTCCTACAAAAAAATAAAGGTCTACAACAATTCTAATCACTTTTGGAGTCATTAATAAAGTTATTTCATTAAAAGAGATTATTGTATTGGTTATTGGCTTAGGCCTCAAGGTTTTTATCAAAGATAGGGATTTTTGTGACTAATTCTTCCTCGACTTATCAAAGACTAGGTTCTTATTGGTGTTAATATTATTAAGATCTTATCAAAGATCTTTTTGGCAAACCTTCTTTAGACTTATCAATCTCGATCATGACGTCTTGACTTATCAATCATGGATTGGATTGTGGCCTCTAAACTTATTTATCTTCGATTGTGGCATCTACCCTTTTGATTGGGTTTTTATCAAAGAAGGACATCTTTGTGGCGAATCTTCCTTTACCTATCATTGTGCTAAATTGTGGCACATTCCATCTCTGTCCTTTTCTGCGTTCGTTACTTTTATTTTAATTGTTCTTTACAAGATATTCAAATTCAAAAAAGATCATCATCTTTCTGATTAGGATGGTATCGTATTACAATTAAGAATTAAGCATAATTAGACTTATAAATATTTAATTTTCATATATAATCCACCATCATGGTTTGAACTTTTCTATATGAATAAAATTCCATACATTAGTAGAATCTATACAATACAAAGTGTATATATACTTAAGCAACAACTACTCACTTTTCACCCATCAATAGACTCACTATTATGCATCTTTCCTACCTGCCCTTTCCTCTTCTAACATATAATATATGATCATATCAAGTGGATAAACTATAACACAACAAACTTGAATTAAAAGCTTGGAATATTGATTTGATTTAATTTTTATGTTTTTGAAAATGAATGTCATGCGAAGCAAGTGGTCAAGTAGACATAAAAAAGTCTTTTACACTTTTAAAAAATAGATGTCATGCGACACGAGTAGTAATCAAGTAGACACCAAAAGTCTTTATATTTAATACTTAGAAGATGTCATACAAATTGAGTAGTCAAATAAACACCAAATGTCTTTATATATTTTATTTATTATATTTTTTACATTTTTAAAAAAAAGTATCATGCGACGTGAACAATCGAATAGACACTAAAAAAAATAAAAAAAATTAATTTAATTTATTTTTACTTTTATTATTTTTGAAAACTATTTAATCTTTTATCTCAATTTAAATATTTATATTATTTTATAAAATGACGTGACTGAAAATATTGAATCACAAGTAAAAAAATATAATAAAATTAAATGTAAGATGTACGGAGCTATTGGGGAGTACAATAAATCACACAATTACACCTATGAAAACTAAATTATGGGGGTGCACGAAGAAAATATTGTATCAGTCCAAAACTCAAAACCAAATAATTCAACTTTGGGGGCTTCTCCCTGCACCCCCAAAGATTCTTCAGTACCTCCAAAAATGACATAATTGACCCTAAATAATCTTTTACCTGTCTCGGTGGTTGAGATAATTAAACTAAATTTACTCTGGCTGATTGGTATTTACGGGGTGCTGCACCTCCAATTCATGTATTTCTCATACCTCTGTTCTCTTTCTTCTTCCTTCGTTCTTTCTTCTCCTTCCTCCGGTCTCATTATTATTCTCAGAGCAGTGGTCCCAACTTTCTCTCTTTCATTTTCATTTGAAAGTTCTTTTGCAGTGGTAGTGGTCCTTGGTTTCATTCTGTGTGAACTGGGTCCTGCTTCAGGTGCTCCAAACTCTCCAAGGTCATCCACACATGGTTCAAATTTTTTAAAGCTTTCCTCGTTCTTTGCACGTTCCAGATTAGTATTCGTTTTTTATTAATGGTCTTTTGGAATCTTTCTCTGTTGTATGGAGTTATATTTCATTTTGTGATGATGACTGATGTTCAATACAATGCGAAACAGATTTATTCATTTTCTGGGTTTTTTAATGAAACGGATGTTGAAATCTGTTTCAGAGAAGTATGAAACGGATTTCAAAATTCGTTTCATTAAATTTTTTAATGAAACAGATTTTGAGATCCGTTTCATACTTCTCTGAAACGGATTTCAGCATCCGTTTCTGTTTTATATGGCTTTTTTTACCAAACGGATGTCCAAAACCGTTTCAGAGAAGTGTGAAACGGATTTCGACATCCGTTTCACTAAATATTTTTGAAAATTTAATGAAACGGATTTTAAGATTCGTTTCACACTTCTTTGAAACGGATTTCAACATCCATTTCAGTGAAAACACACACTCATTAAAAACAACAAAACAACAAAACGAAAATTGAAATCCGTTTTTGGTTTTTGTGAAACGGATCTGCAAAATCCGTTTAAAGAAAAAACTAAAAAATAAAGAAGCTAAAACGGATCTTGAGATCCGTTTCTCAATTTTGTGAAATTGAGGTTGAGCCATAGGTGCAATTCCTTCACCGCCACTTATCACTCTTAGTGGTGTTAGCTTCTGCCCCTCCTTTCTTCACGTCGTGGCAACGCTGCTCGCCTCCCCCTCCTTTCTTCGCGTCGCGGTTACCCGGAGCAGCACCAACCACTCCTCGCCGTCAAAGTGGAGCTCGACGAGTATAGTGCTTTTGTGCTATTCTCAAATGGCTATTCCCTCATTTTTTCTGACAGTTTTGGCTCTTTCACTTTCAGTTATTCTAGCAGCTGCTACCAGTACATTCCAAGATTTCTGTGTGGCAGACCCACAAGAGAAAGGTATATATAGCAGATACAAAAGTTATTTTTTTATGATTATTTTCTTTTATGATAGTTAGATGTAATAATATTACTTTAAAGTTTATGTTCACCATGGTTTTTGATGAATATTATGGCAGTGTTGGTGAACGGGTTGGCATGCAAAGATCCAAAACTCGTTGAGGCCAATGACATCTTCTTCAGCGGTCTTCACATAGCATGAAACACCACGAACCCTGTTGGGTCTAAAGTGACACCAGTTTTTACTTCTCTGTCAATTTTGCTATGGCTCTCTGTATTTAAGTTGCACTTGTTTGAGATGTACAGAACAAAAGTATGCATATTTTTCATGTAAAAGTGATATCATAATTTTTCTGGTATTATCTGCAGAGAGGCTTTGAGCATTCTCTTCAACGGAAATAGTTGAAGAATTTCAGCTAAATGGGTCAAGAACTATTATCCTTGTTTCAGCTGGAAACAAAGGGATTGCTATGGCTTATTGGCATCATCAGCAGAAGCACCAAGTTAAACAAATCAAGGTGATAAGGGTAGTTAAAATGGCATAAGGAAAAGCCATATCAAGAAAGAAGTGAAATTTATTCTCAATGTTGTTCTTGAGTTTCATATTTTCTCATGAAACACCAAATAGCTCTCCAATTTTCTCGCAAGATCCATCACAATTAAGATATGGAAGAAGAAAAAGTTCTGACATGTTACCCGAACAAAAGAAAAGAACGTTTGATCACACTACAAAAAGACACTGAGCTAGTGAATGAGCCATAATAACATGCTAAATTATTTGGTTTTGTTTGTCTTAAAATGATTCCTTTGTTCTAAGACTTTGCCTGCGTGCCTAGGATACTCACCAATCCCACTGTCACTCACACACAGAACCATAATCATAGTTTTTTTTTTCTTCTTTTTAGCTTGAAGGGTTAACTTTTCTCTTTGGGTCTTATCCCTCTTTTGGGACCCCAAAAGTCAATATTTTAGTGGTCCTTTCTTCCAATCCTAAAGCATGCATTTGATCAGGGTAGGTGGAGGAGGTGGACTGCTGGAAAGTATAAAGAAAAAAAATTTAAGGTTTAATATTTACTTTTTACTTTAAGATAAAATTGGAATTAAAAAGAATTTTGGTGGTACAGGATAAATTATCGGAGGTGGACGGAGAAGCTACCTTCAACTTTTTCAAAGAGTACCGTAAAAAAATTTCACCAACTTGATCTTCCACCTCACGCTGCTAACCAGGAACATCAACGTGTCACTCACTGCCAGGGCCGCCGGCGACGGCGTCGATCGGCATCGGAGGTCCGTCGCATCATCACCAACAGCGGCGATGCTGTTCTCCTGCTCGCATCCCTCAGTCGCGCGGAGCACCACGGCATGGCCTTATGTTCGCATCTCCTCCGTTTGGCCAACAGCGGCGTCACCATTCTCGCAGCCGGAACCCTCGCCGTCAGCGCCGCTCTTCTTCTAGTGTTAGGGTTCCATCTTTTCTCCTTCACCATTACATTGCAGGCTGACGTTCACAAGACCACAAGACCGCCTACGTTGCCACAGACGGCGCCGGCCACCCTCGTCGCATCACCACCTGCGGCTGCGGCGGCACTGGCAACTACTTCCTCTCCCTTTTTCAGTTTCACACTAGGGCTTCACGTGTTCTCCTCTCAAACGCACAAGCAGAGGAATAAAAACCATCGATCAAAAATACCACAGTCTCACCGGAGACGAACGAAAGCATCATCGTTGTAAATACTAAAAAAAACAAAAAAAAAAAAACCACCATCGCTATTCTGTTCACCGGCGGTCTCCCCTAATTCTTCTCCATTTCAATTTCTTTAAACCCAGCCTTTCTATTTCTACTGTCTTTGTTTTTAATGGCTTATTAATTACTTCATATGAATTCAGAATATTCTACTTTTCTCATGAAATTCATATTTCCCATAGATAGAAATTGCGTACCTGTTTATGTTATGCCTCAGTTTTGTCTTTTCTATCACTGTTGTCCTCTGGTTTCTGACTCTAGATGCTGTTGGCTATCCTTTTGGTTTTCCGCTTTGCTACAATTCTAGGTTCTTAAAAAAAAACTAGAACTATGAGACAATTTCAATCCTCCTTGAAAATATTTGTGTGAGTTTTTTGTCTATCTGTTTACAGAGAGAAAATGAGAACCCCTCACAAATGGCAGTTCTCCCCCTAATATTAACGTGCTCTCCTCTCCCACTCCAATAGCAGTTACCAAACTGAATATCTATATGCCAACTGTTCCGGCCTCATTTTGAACAAATTTTATTCTTATTATTTTTATATTTTTATATTTGTTTTGGGATGGTATAAAAAAAAAACGGCGGTGTGAGAAAGGGAAACAATAGGGTATTACTGACAAGGGCTGCACAAACTAAAAACAAGGGATGAAAAAATAAATTAATTAGAATTAAAATAGATATGGGGTAAAAAAATAAATTAATTATCAAAAGGAAAACTATATTTTGACAAAAAGAAATTGATAAAGTTGACAAAAGTTACTATAAATAGAATTAAAATAGATTATATTTTATTTTTTAACCAAAATAAAATAATAAAATAATACTTTTTCACTTAATTGGTAATTTGTCAAAGTTTGTTAGAAAAAAATTTGTTGAACTATCACTTCTTAAAAAAAACCACGAGATAGAAAATAAAGGAGGTGAAAACATTCAAAGTTATTTATTTTTATTTTTTAAACAATTATATTTTTTTAATTGTATATTAATTGTCATTTTTTTAATATTATTAGTACCATCTTTTTTGTTTTTAAATTTTATTTTATCTCTCTACCTTCAAAACTTAACCAACAACTTTTCAAGAGACACATTTTATTTATCTAGACCAAATAGATGTTTACAGCTACCCATCTTTACTTAGATCTTATCATATAATGTGAAAATTTGACATGTTCATATTATCACAATGAAAGATAAGTAAAGATAGAAACATTAATTCTGTCTGGGGTCTAAAAAAGAAACCAAAGAAACGACAATTAACAAGAACAACTAAATAAAGTGAATTCGATAACCAATTTCACAAAGAAGTTCATGATCCAAAAAACTTCAAACTGGAAAGAAAATAAAACAAAATCGATAATCATTCCATTGGAGAGGACTTCGATATGAACATAGAAAAATCAATGACCATTCCATTAGATATGGTCTTGATATACTAAAAATTGATGACTATTGCCTCGCAGACGACCTCGATATGAACATAAGAAAATCAATTACCATTCCATCAAAGAGGGTCTTCATATACTGAAAATTGATTATCATTGCCTCGTAGAGGACCTTGATGAGTCATTATTTTCCTCCATTCCGCTAGCCTCTGTGTACCCATTTGACAGTTGTTCAGTGCTTAATTCTTCATCTTTAGTGTGTTTTCATCTGTTGGGTTTTATTGGGCCATTGTTCCGAATTTGGGTTAATTTCACATTATTTGGCCTAATTTTCGTTTTTAATTATTTTTAGGTATTTGGGTAAAGCAATTTTGGAGCTTGGACATCAATATTCAGTTGAAGAGAGTTGTCGCATCATTTCCACGTCATCTGAGTGAATGGGCCAACATTTTAGGCCTAGTAGTGATATTTTTGTAATTCTAAGTGGCAAAGTGGCAATTTTGTAAATACGAGTGGTAGATTTGATGTGACCACGTTTTTTAGGGTTTTCTCCTTCATGCAACTATACCATCATCTTCCCCATTCTCCATTTTAGTTTTTTCAAGCTTTGGAAGGTGACCCATGGAGGCACAAGCTGATTTTTCACATTTTCCATTCGTTTTTCACATTTTATGAGTCTTGGACAACACCTATTGCTTTTATTCACGTTTTCTGCACCTTGGGTAACATTTATATTGAAGCATTTAAAGTTTTGTTGGTTGTTTTCGCTGTTCCTCTGTTATTCCTTGTTCATTTTCGTTTGCTGCACCATTTTAAGCTTTTAGCACCAATTTGAACTCATTTGAATAGTTGAATTTGAATTTATGTTGAACCTTAACTCTAATTCTATAGGCAACTAATTTTTGAATGCATTGATTCCTTGCAAAGAATGAAATGAAACCTTGAGATTAATGTTTTGTTCGGTGGATTTTGTTGTTTCTCCATTATGGATTTGTGTGTTCGTTTTATTGAAGAATCCAATCTGAATTTGCTTAATTTTTAGAGTGGGAAACTCGTTTTTAGTTAATTTTCATGCTTAATGAACTTTGACAAAATTCATGAACGCTTGCATTGCTTAATTGCATGTTGAATTCGTGGTTAACCTCCGCTTAATTGTTTAACAACGAATTGATAAGCTAATAATGACAGTTTTGTAATCTGTGATGGGTGAAATTTCATTCGAAGCAAGGAATCACTGCTATCTTTGAGGTTATTTAATCAAAAAAATTACAATTACGTTTTATTGTTGTGTTATGGATATGCCAAACCCCTATCCCCCCCTTTTGTGTTTGAATCTGGAAATTGAAGCTTTGAACAAGAACATTGGTCGTTGAGAGGCGACTTGGTTCAACTATCACATACTGCATTTTAAGTGTTTTAATTTGGTGGGGTACGACCTCTATCAAATTTGGTGCCGTTGCCAGGGACCAATAGTTTTGTTCAAAGTAAAATTTTCAGTGTGTTTGTGTTTGTGTGTTGGTGTTTTAGTGTGTGTGTAGTTCAAATGTGGTTGAGTTGGTATATGTTGATTGTGGTAGTGTTTCTGTGTGTTTTCGTGTAGTGTGTGTGTTGTCTGTGTAGTAGAGTAAATAGTGTCGCGACGCGCATGAATAGTGTCTGATTCTGGCATTTAACTTGTGGATTTTTGTTCTGGTAGATACGGTGCTTGTTTTGACTTGAATTTTTTCCCCCACTTCTAAGACATTGAACTTGATGGGAAAAATAGCTAGAGCAGTTGGTATGGTCTGATTCGAGAAATTCAAAAAAAATTTGGACTGATTTTTAGTGAAACTTCAAAGGACCATAACTTTTGCTCTGGTTATCAGAATCAAGATTATTTTATATGCATTTGGGGTGGAATTTAATTTCCTACCTTGTTGGAACCCACTATGCCGGTTATCAAACTTAGATTCTCCATAAAATGCCATTTTTTATATTTCAGCAATTTTTTTTGTGATTTTTCTTCATTTTTCCACTTTTGAAAAAATTTTAAAAATACTTGCACTTTGAGTTCTGAGCTGATTTTTTTTGTGGTACTGTTTGAGCACTCAAAGGACAATCCTACCAATTTTCAAGTCATTTGGAGTTCTTTTGAGTATACTTGTAGTTATACCCTATGTTATGCCAATACCATTAGAATTAATGTATTTTGGTGCATGACTAGGGGAAACCCAAGTGAATTACGACCCATTGACCCTGAGATTGATAGGACCTTCCACAGAGCACGTAGGCATATTAGGAATCCATCTTTACATGTTGATAATACTATGACTTTTCCTCATTCCTTTGATTCTCTTCATACTCTTGATACTTCTCATTCTTTGCATTTTAAGCATACTGTTTATTCTGATCATTCTGAATTTTATACTGATAATATGGCTGAACCCCCTCCACTTCATGAGAGGACCATGAGTGAGCTCACTGCACCAGAGTTCACTTATGACATTCTATGATTCAATATCCTGAGGAGAAAGTTCTGTATGTGTTAAAAACTGGATTAATACACTTGTTGCCAAAGTTTCATGGCCTTGCAGGTGAGGACCCGTGCAAACACTTGAAGCAGTTTCATGTCGTGTGTTCCACCATGAAACTGACAGATGTCCAAGAACACCATGTTTACTTGAAGGCCTTTCCTCATTCCTTGGAGGGCAATGTAAAAGACTGGTTGTACTACCTTGCACCTAGGTCCATCACAAGCTGGGATGACCTGAAGAGATTGTTCCTTGCCAAATTCTTCCCAGCTTCATGGACAACAGCCATAAGGAAGGAAATTTCCAGCATTAAGCACCAATCTGGGGAGAACCTCTATGAGTACTGGGAGAGGTTCAAGAATCTTTGTTCAAGCTGCCCCACCATCAAATCTCTGAACACCTCCTTCTACAGTATTTTTATGAAGGCCTGCACCACATGGATAGAAACATGATTGATGCCGTAAGTGGTGGCACTCTTGGTAACATAACTCCAACTGCAGCTAGGCAACTAATTGAGAACATGGCTTCCAATTCTCAACAATTTGGCACAAGGAGTGATGCCATAGTTGCTAGAGGAGTTCATGATATAGGGGTAGCCAAATACACCAAGAAGTTGGAGAGTAAGTTTGATGCTCTTACCACACTGGTTAACCAACTTGCTTCCAATCAGAGAGCTCCAGCTGCAAGAGTTTCTGGCCTTTGTACATCTGTTGATCATTTTACAGACTCTTGCCCAGCATTGCAACAACAGGCTGATGTTGCTTCTTCTTCTTCTATACCAGTGGATACTCCTCAAGCGTATACAACTAATATTTTCAACAACAATAGGCCGCAACACTAGCAACAAAACCATGATTTGTCAACAAATAGATACAATCCAGGATTGAGGAATCACCCTAATCTGAGATGGGGAAACCAAGGCAACCAACAGTAGCAAAACCAACAGTTTCAAAACACGCAGCCACCTCCTCAACAAAGAGTTGCGCCTATACAAGTTGCCCATATTCCACTTGTACCCACACCAGCTCTTGTTACATAGGCACCTTCCTCTTTTACTTCATTGGAAGAGTTGGTCAGAATGATGACACTACAGAATATGTAATTCCAACAGGAGACTAGAGACTCAATCCAGACTTTGACAAATCAAATGGGGCAGATGGCTACCTAACTTAATCAAGCACAGGCTCAAAATTCTGATAAGTTGCCATCACAAATGGTGGAGAACCCGAGAAATGTGAGTGCCATCACATTGAGATCTGGGAAGAACATTTCAATTCTTCCCACTTTTGAGCCTACACCTCAAAAGGAAGTTGACCCTGGTGCTACACATCAGAGAAAGCATGATGATGCTCATGTAGCCCATCCTTCCACATCTGTTATACCTTCGCGTATTATACCTTCTACTTCTGTTGTACCTTCCATACCTCTTCCCTTCCCTCCGAGAGCTATTCCAACCAAGAAGATGGAAGAGGTTGACAAGGAGATCCTAGAAACATTCAGGAAGGTGGAGGTGAACATACCTCTTTTGGACGCCATCAAGCAGATTCCCAGATATGCAAAGTTCTTGAAGGAACTGGACACGCACAAGAGGAGGCTGAAAGGAAATGGGAGGATCAGCATGGGGAGAAGCGTATCTGCACTGATAGGTAAATTTGTTCCTCAAATCCCTGAAAAGTGTAAAGATCCAGGTACATTCTTTGTTCCCTACATTATTGGTAATAATAAGTTTGAGAATGCTATGCTTGATCTGGGTGCTTCGATTAATGTCATGCCTCTGTCTATTTTCAATTCTCTGTCTCTTGGACCATTGCAACCAACGGGTGTGGTAATTCAATTGGCAAATAGAAGTGTTGCCCACCCTATTGGTTTCATTGAGGATGTCTTGGTTCAGGTTGGTGAACTGATATTTCCTGCTGATTTTTACATTCTTGATATGCAAGAGAGATTTTCCCGTGGTTCTACCCCACTCATTTTAGGAAGACTATTTTTAAAGACAGCCCGAACCAAGATTGATGTCCATGCTGGCACTTTATCCATAGAGTTTGATGACATTTTCGTGCGTTTTAATATTTTGGATGCCATGAAACATCCTTCTGAGGATCATTATGTTTTTCACGTTGATATCGTTGATCATGCTATTGATGGACATATTTCTCATTTTCACTCTTTGCATGCATTAAAATATTCATCTTTGTCTGACTTATTTGATTCTCATCCTGGATATGATGTGAATAATGTTGAATCTGCTGAGTTTGACTCTCTGGGTGTTGTACCTATTGACTTTGATGTTATACAATCAAATTGCACTAACCATGTTACAGGAAGTACATTTGCATCTAATTATTATGTTGAGGTACAGGCTGTGAAACCCATTTCTCCCTCCCCTCGGGTTCCTGATATTCAGCCAGCATCCAACACTCCATAGTTTAAACCCTTGCCAAACAACCTCAAGTATGTATACTTGGAGAAGGAGGACAAACTGCCCGTCATCATTTCTGTAACGTCCTAGCCGGAATTTTAAGAAATAAGATTTATAAAACATCACATTTATTTTCACAATTTCCCAAAAATGCAGAAAAATTAAATCTTCAAATGTCGCATAAGTAGTAATTAAAACCGTAATATTCAGTTATTACAAAACCAATTCCTCCAAAATAAACGTTACAAAAGAAAAATCCATAATGAAATCTGTCGCAACCGAAATCGCGACGAGACGGCGAACCAAAAAATTAAATTTGAAAAAATACAAAGTATGGAGTCGCCACCATAGTTTATTCTGGAAAACTATGGAAAAATCAAAAAGATAAGACAAGGTCTGCGAAAAACCAGATTTTGGGTTCGGGAGTCGGTTATGCGTGGGGAAGGTATTAACATCCCACAACGCCCGTCCTAATACGGTACCTTTAATTAAATGTGCAAACATTATGTGGTTTTTCAAAATATTTATTTTCCCAAAAAATAATATAAAAGGATATATAAAAGGATGTACAAAAGAAACAAAAATAATTTTTTTTATTTTTTAGGCTCGACAAGGATTAATCCTTGCTCCTACGTATCTCCATTTACAACGGAAAATCAGGGTTACGTAGTTCTTTATGAAAAACTATTTGGAAAACTATTTGCAAAATGATTTATTTTGTTTTATAATTTTGAAAACCTTTTTATTTAAATTTTAGTATTATTTTAAAATTGGTGTCACGCGACGCAAGCGGCCGGACAGACACTTTAAATAAATTCTTTTTTTCTTATCTTTTATTTTTTTTAATCATTTATAAATTTTTAATATTTTTTAAAATTATTTTAGAGTAGTTGTAGATGTCATTACAACGTGAGCAACCAAATAGATATAAAAGAGAAAACAAAGAAAGGTATTTTTTTACATCATCTGTATATATTGTTTAAAAAAACAAAAGTCTAAATTGGATATCAAGCGACGCGAGCGGTCGTGCAGACCCTAAAGAAAGGAGGAAAAATATTTTTATGCTTAAAAAAAAGAATTAAAATTAAAAAAACTAAATCAAAAGATGAAAGAATTGAGAGTAACGTACCTTACAAAATTTCAATATCTCATCACCTTTTCTCTTTTCTTTTCTTTTTTTGCTTCCTTTTCTAATATTTTTGTGTTTGTTTTTCCAATAGAGATAAAGATGAGAGGTGTCTATGTGGGTGGTAATGAAAGGGTGTAGAGAATGTTTTTTCTCTTTTTTTTTCTCCCTCCTTCAATATTTTTTTTTTTGAAAGAGAGATAAAAAAGGTGTGTGTGGGAGTGGTGATGGGAAAGAATTAGAGAAGTGTAGAGAATCTTTTTTTTCGGTTCTTTTTTTTCATATGACAGAGTGCATATTTAGACTCACACCTTGCAATATCAATGCAATCTCAGTCTTAATTGTAATGAACAATATAAGGAAAAAAATGATAGCAACACATTATGAGAATCAAATCATAGTAAATCAGAGCACAAAATCAATCCCAATTAGTAATATTGATTCTAACCATTAACAAATCAGAGCACAAAATCAATCCCAATTAGTAATATTGATTATAACCATTTGAAGAAATATTTCTTCTAATTATTAGAATCATATCACTAATTTCTCT
>Ga0209589_1001228_pt1 | contig 41466 bp, 16 predicted proteins | sample CowpeawhiteBW_FD_187525 | JGI IMG/M metagenome (GOLD analysis project Ga0209589, IMG submission 187525) | Root nodule microbial communities of legume samples collected from California USA - Cow pea white BW (SPAdes) (version 2) | ecosystem: Host-associated > Plants > Roots > Nodule | place: USA...
TCATTAACTACTATTTAAATAAGTTATATGCACTTTATCTGAACTTTATAAATATTATGCATTGTATTTTTATTTGAATTTATGGTTAAAATTTATTGTTAAATATTAAATTTTTTTTGTAAATACCCACGGGTATCCGTGGATATTAAAAAAAATGCGGATATTCACATAATGAATACCCACACGGATATGAGTACGGATACGAGACGAATATTTATTCAGCAAGTAGAGTACATGGTCCCATTCATATCCTACATATTATTTGATGATTGAAAATTTCCTTGGATAGTTACATATAGTTTATTTTTGTTAAATACTTTTTTTAAATTATAAATTAAATTCTTTTAAAAATATAAAATAAAGTACAAAATTAAATATAAATTCATTTATGTACACATTTTTATTATTCTTGAAAAATTATTTTATACAATTTTTCTAAAGAAACATGATATTAGACATATATAAAAAAAACGTTGAAGTGTTCTACTTTGCGTATATAATAAAATAATGATTTTTTTTGTACGATTAAAAATAAATATTTTAAATATATAAGTGATGCCATTAGATTTCACAAAAAATAATATTAAAACTTTTTGAAGTAAAATGTAAATTTATATTAAAATATAAGTTAGGCATTAAGATAATATTGTATTATGTATTATTTTGTATTATTATTATTTTTTTTAGTTTGATAGTGGTGCTCGTAGTATATTGATCGTATTGGTATTGAGTTAGAGGGTGTCGACCGACAAATTGTAATGATGTTTATATTTTAAGTATTGTAATGTCATATTTTTATTTTTTATGTGATATATCTCATTAAAGGTCATATCTTGTGTTTTTTGAAAAGAGGATGCATAAATCAAGTTCTGAAGTATGTAATAATAGATCGAAGTTAGATAATTGTAAGCCAAATCATTGAGGTGTATGAAAATAGTATTGAGGAGTTCCTACAATTTGCTTAACAAAATGTAGAAGGTATGAATGTGAGATATTATTGTTCATGTGTTAATTATTTGAATGGAAGACAACTTGATATTATGTTGATATAAGAACTTTTTCTTTTTTTATGGTTTGTCAAGGAGTTATACGACTTGGACTTGGCATGGAGAATTTAAAAATATTCCTATGTCTCAACCTGAACAATCTAATGTGCACTTCGATAATGACTTAGAAGACATTCTTAAGGTTGGGCAAGAAACTTTCTAGATAACACATGTTTACATGATTCTTTGAAGGAAGATTCATAAAAGCCTTTGTATCTAGATTTTACCAATTTCACACTTCTATCAACAATATTGAGATTAATTAATGTGGAAGCTTCATTGAGTTGTTAGAGTCGTTAAATGAACGTTTTCACAAGGTAATACATGTCTACTCGTCACTAGAAGGCAAAACAAATTGTGTTTGTTTTGCAAAACCTCACATATGGCTCTCGCTACAACTATTTTATGTATCATAGAGAGAAAATGCCTAAAGCTATGAGAATTGGATTCCTAAACTAGAGGCAAGGTCTTGTTTTTATAGAACATTTTGGGTGATGCTCAGCCTTATCTTTAATGCTCAACCATAGGGGGCTTCTTCATGGGTTGATTTTCTTCTTAGTTGAACCCCTTGCTTTGGTGCTTAACACTTGAGCTTTCCCTCATGAGAGGGTTTTCTTCAGTGCTCAACCTTAGGTGTTAGTGCTTAAGCTTTTCTTGCTAAAAAGGTTTTCTCATGTGACTCAACTCCAATTTGTTGTGTGTTAGGTTTATAAAGGAGGGGGTTTCAGTGGGGAGAACAACACCAATGAAATCTGAGCCTAACCGCATAAGACACTAACACCACTCTCAACCCAAAACCTTAAGGCAATGGGTTTATGGGTCTTTATTCTTATATAGTGCTCTACTTTCTCATTTCTGGTCAATGTGGGACTTAGACTCACACTTGGATTCCTAACAATCTCCCCTTCAAGGGTGAGTCCCTTCAACCACATTGGTACACTCCCCCTCCAGCGGAAGCTGCCCAACCACGAGTACTAATTTTCTGCCCTTTTCTGTACCGCCGTTATTCTTAACGGGACACGCTTTACCTGACCAACACTGTCAGGAAGACTTTCGATACTAGGACTATACTGCACTCGTCTGAGCCGATTTTAACCATCGGCTCTGATACCACTTGTTAGGTTTATAAGGAGGGGGTATCACTGGGGAGATACAATACCAATGAGATCTGAGCTTAACCACATAAGACACTGACACCACTCTCAACCCAAAACCTTAAGGCTTTGGGTTGAGAGTGGTGTCAGTGTCTTATGTGGTTAGGCTCAGATTTCATTGGTGTTGTTCTCCCCACTGAAACCCCCTCCTTTATAAACCTAACATTGTGCTCAGTCAGAAAGTCCAAGTATGTTATCCTAATTTTTCTACTTCCATGACTCAATGCCAGTCACTGTGGCTTAACTGTATGTTTGATATTTTCCTTCATATTTACTACAAAACAAAATATCATCAAAATTCATAAAACTTAGATTCTCTATATTTCATTTTGTAACTTAAGCTAAAAAAGGATTGGTTTTCCTCTAATTGCAAGCTTTTAATATATGACAATTTTCTAAATTGATATGAAATTAAGAGTATCCTAGACACTTATCAATTATTATGAATCCCATTTTACAAAATTATTTATCACATTTGAATTGGTTTTTATCCAAAATAGTTAGAGTCCCCCTTCATTATTTTTCAGGTGGGACATCTAGCTACTTATACTCATCGTTCTCGCAAATTGCAAAACATTTTTCCTGTTAATTATTAATGCACACCATTCATGCCCCCGTTCTTACTAATAATATCTCTCATGTATCTCCATTTTACAGGTCTCCTTAGTAGCCCTATGTTCAAGCAGACCATATTCATTTATCACTGTCATCGTTCCCCTCTTCTTTAAGGTGTTTAATTTTACTATCTCTCTTCCATTTGCTGAATTTATTCTAGAATTGTGTTTTCCTCCCCTGTGAAAGTTATCCATTATTATTTGCCTAAACCCCACTTTTGTATGCCTTACTACAACTATTCCTCATCCAATATAGCCTATTACAATTAACGATATGAGTATTAGAGATGAAATTGTGAACAACTATTTCCCATCCAATATAGCCTATTCTTCTTGTGTTAGCCATATATACAACTCCTTCAATAATAAAAAAATAGAACACTACAGAATTTATTAATGGTAAAAATGCACACTTTACGATTTATTCTCAACACTGAATAGAATATTTTTTTTGAAAGTGCTATAATTAAAGAGAGGGAAGGCTGAGCAGCGGCGCAAGGCAACAAATAGGGCTAGGCACGACGACGGAGGAGAACAAAACCCTAAACCTAGGGTAACGAAAACAGCAGCATAGGACAGTGGAAGCAACCAGCCAAGGCAATGACGCAGGAAAGAGAAAGTGGAACCCTAAACCCAGGGTACAAGAAGTAGCGCGACTCACAAATGTTGATCTCCTTTGTGCAACCAAAGGTGGAAGAGAGGTGGTCTCTACCCGTGAGTAGCCACAACGACTACGTCACATCGCAACGAGCGGAAGTGGTATCCCAAGCAGCGGAAGCAGTGAGGTAGTAGAAGAGGCGCACACGAATGTTGATCTGCTTCAACCCAACCAATGTGGAAGATAGGTGGTATCCTTGAGCACAAGCAATGATGGTTTTCTTGATTGCGAGCGCGCGAACGATGGCTCCTTCACTACAAACGACGGGGACACATTTGTGGCTTTGGACCTCAAAGTGAAATGAAGATGGAAATGGAGAATGAGAAATAGAACCCTGTTAAATCGATTCTTCAGTTAACAATGTAATATAGACTTTCTTTATTACAATTATGCCACTAACTTATGTTTTACATCAGTTTCAAAATAAATAATGTAAAATCTTGATGTTGAAACTCAATTTTGCACTAGTGCCTCTTCTTATCTTCTTCTATTATTCTTTAACATATAAACAAAACCATGTCAAATTGGGTGAGAAATCTGCCAATGAATTTATCGACAAAAGAGATTGTCAGTAACCATGACGAAAAGGTATCGACAAATAAATCTTTCAGGAAACAAGAATTGTAATTTAACAACAAACAATTTCAGTAGCTTTGCCTGTCAATAATTGTGTTGTTATATTATCAATAGAAATATTCTTAATAGTAATAATTGAAATTTATCCATAAATTTTTTGATAGATTTTACAAACGAATTTTTTTACTAATGAAAATATCCATAAGTAAATTAAAATATGAAATTTATTAAAAAAATTTATTGATAAATTAAAATGTACTTATAGATTTGTGACCGTTAGTAATATTTCATAGTAAGTAATTAAAGAGTTTGTGATAATACATTATTTATCATTATCAGCTTTTGTATTGAAATTAAAGAGTTCGTAGTAATATATTATTTGACGGAAAAAAGTTTACCGTCATGACGTATAATTTGTCACAATATCCTGTTTCATCACAAATTTTGAAATACATATGATAATTTTTTCATTGTTTTATAGTAAACTTTATACGTTATACAATAATAATTTTTTTAAAAATGTCAACAAATTAAATACCTTTAAAAGATTAACAAGTTTTTATCGATGATCATAAAACTATCATTCATACACTATAAAAATATATAATTTTACTGGAGGTTTTCTAGTTGAGGTTTTAAAACCTCTGGTAAAATATATACAGAGAAGGGGTTTTAGAAACGCCAAGTAAGTTCCAGGGTTTTTCTAAAAAACCACCAGAAAATTATTCTTACCTTATTTATTTTTTTAAAAATTTTTAATTTGGCTAAAAACATTTTCTCTCTTTCTTTTGCAACGTCTCTTACTCTCTCTCGGTGGCCTCTCGCGCTCAAGATTCGTGCATTTCATTCCATCATTTTTTGCTTTCACTTTTATCTGATGATTTCATCAACAAACTGTGTTGATTTTATAATCACGAAAGAGAGTGTTACTTTGTCATTCAATTTTGTGCCCTAGGAGGAGGAAGACGAAGCAGTTGTGGCTAGTGTATTAGGAAGAGAAAGACGTTGCTCTTTCAATTTCATCGTTCGCCATGAAATCAGGTAATAAACACATGCTTTCAATTTTGTTTCCTGCTTTCAATTTCATCACCGTTCTTACAATATCGTCATTGCTTTTTCGATTTCATCTCTGTGCTTTCATTTTCATCTCAATTTCGTCTCCCTAATTTCATCTCCCTACATCTCTTCCTCTTTCGATTTCATCTTTCTTATTCATGTCGTAATTCACTGCTTATTTTGCCTTTACGAAACAAATGATGTTTTACATTCTGCTTTTGCCCTTGGGATCCTATTCATGTTCAGCGTTCGTATAAGTCCATGTGCAGTTTATGTTTCTTATGTGTACTTCCCTACTTTAGCAAGAGAATTTCAGAATTCAGATGCATTTCAAGAAGCCAGAGCCAGCTACTTGGTTTAGTCCCCCACCACTCTCTAATGCTGGCAAATCTTGGTTTCCCTCCATGTTTTCGATTCTCTTTTGCGTTTTTACTTTTTCGACAATTTTCACAAAATCTTCGTTGTTAATCACGACTTGTCTTCTCCCTGAAAGACTCAACCCAAACCCAATAATGTATGCATTTGAGTCTGATATATCTCTTTCTGCCATCATTTCTTCATAATTAATAATCTATACTCAATCATTTTCAACGTCAATTTATAACTATAAATCGTGGCCAGTATATTCCTTAAGTAAAATCATTAATTAATAATAATCTGCAGTCACAACTACTGGTAGTCTTGGAAAACTTTGAATAATGTTTAGCTTTCTACATGGTTGAATGAAAATCAGTGTTGTATCCATTATCTATAAAAGATATTTGATCTCCCGGTGAATACCAAGTGATTTAGAAAATTTTGAATTGAACTTATTTTCCAAAATTCTGCTACATAAGCTCATGATGATGATGATATTGAATAACAATCCTATGTGTAGAAAATCAGAGATCATAACTTTTATTTACTTATTTTTAACTGATTTTTTATCAAATTGTTGTGTTTGACTGTTATTAATAACCACATTTGCATAAAAAATTGAAATATTATCACTTAATTCTTTGGTATGTGTAAAAGCAAGTTCATTATTTTGAAAAGTATTGTACTGAATTTTGGTAATAGATCCACAAGCATAATTTATGCTTGTAAGAAAGATATGGTTCATTAAGATCCTTCAAAAATATGATAACATAGTTAGGTTGTTATAGTTGGTATCAGTTTGCAATTGCATTTATTTGCACAAGTGCCATTCAGGATTAACTTCCCGTGATCTTTATTGTATGATATATTTCAATTAATTTTTTTATTGTATATTATATTCTCTATGACAGCCAATCAATATTATTATATACATTGATAAAAAAAGTTGTTCTATCATTATTATATACCTTTTATCTTTTCAATACCCTACTTATAAGCTTTTGGTTGAGAAGAGAAAACAAGGACGATGGTCTTTGCAGTGTTATTTTTATGAATTTTTAGGAAACTAATTAATGAATATAATAAACATAGTTTTAATACAAAATGATCAAAACCTTATTTTAGAAACAAATATAATTTCAAAGCATAATTAAATTCTGTTTTTCTAAGTCCTATTTTTCTATTTTTCTAAGTTCTATTTTTCTAAGCCCCTAAAACTAAATTAATCCAATTTTTCACTTTTTTTTTTTTTAACTCTTCTTCTCAATGTTCTTTAAACCTATTTCATCTTCTTAATCCTAAAACACTTAAATTTCCTACACTTCATATTAATAAAAAATTTTATTTTATCTTCCATCTCCTTTTATTTCTCTTCTCATCCAATGGCGGATACACCTCACAGGATACACTCACGAAATCTTTATTCTTTATTTTCTTTGAGATTTAGTAACTTTCACATTTTTTCTAACTTTCACATTCTTTTGTTGTTTTCAGGAGACTTGAAGGTGGCACCAATAAGGATGATGTTAAGCCAAAACTTAGAGTACTTGAAGAAATCATGGTTGCTTATAGAAAAATTAGGATAATGCTAAGTTGTTTTATTTGATGAGTGTATTCTTTTCTATTTATTAAAATTCTTGAATTTTTAATTGCTTCTTCGTTGGTCTTTTTTTTCCCTATTATATTCACCTTTTTCTAATAAAATATGATGTTTAGTTTGGTTTTTCTTTGTGGTAGTATAGTTTGGGTTTTATGCACTGGAAGTGTATCATAATAAAGTATTGCTAAGGAATACGATCAATAAGGAAGTAATGTATGCTTATTTGTGACTTTTATGGCAAGTGCTAACTATGGTGATCAATGTTACTGTTCAAACCTTCATTTTTTTTTTAATTTGTGTATCTTACATATATGTTAAATATGTAATAAAGTGTCACTATTTTTTAGCATTTATCATTTGATGTTATCCAACATCTGCATTCATATAAGTTCATGCTAATGTGTGAAACTGCAGGGAACTTTTACTATCATTTAAGAAATGTTATCTAATATATTATTAGGAACAAAGTAAGTGAAGGACAATTCTACCAGGTTTAACTATACAAGCTTGATGCCATCCACAAGGTACTTGGAGAAAACAACTTAGTATATAGTTATCACTTTTATCAGTATGTTGATCTTCAGTATTTATATTCTCTTTGTGTATAGGCTTGTGCATCTTTGGAACCTAGTTACCAACCACCAATAACATTTGTAGTAGTTCAAAAGCGGCATCACACTAGACTCTCTGCAAACAATCACGATGGTTACTTGTTGTGAGCTTTCGCCTACTGTTTCTTGTGTATTAGTATTTTGATTTGCCATACATTACTTGTTGTGTACAAGAGAAAATCAAATATTTGTCACAATTTATAGAGCGTGTTGATAATATTTTATTTGAACAAAATGAGTTACATAAAAAACCAGGTGGATATGATCCATGTGCATCTGATTACATTGACGTTTACCTAAACTAAACAGGCCAGAAGTCCAAAGGGCAGTACATTCCAATGTCTCCAAACACTCATATCCATGGACTAATTGCACGTTTTCATCCATCTTCTCTATTTTCTCGTTCATCTTTTCTAGCCATGACATATACGTAAGTTTGAGACATAATATGAACTGATTATATTAATGTTAAAACTAAATATAATGAGTATTGATGTTGTTACTTTTGTTCTTGTCCATAGTAGCCTCATGGGACCTTGGAAAGATTCACCATTGTCCATCCTTCCTGTCAACAAGCTTGTTGTTGGTGGTCTTCGCATTTGGGTTTACAGGTACACTATTTTTCTAACAAGATTATTAAAACGTTTGATATTTGTTTATTTTATCTGTCAAGTAATTAAGAGTTTTGTACAACAATATCCACAAAAATTGTTTCTAAATATAGTGGAGATATTGATGGATCAGTTCTCACATGCTACTACATGGTGGATCATCATGCCTATGCAATGCAAAAGTATTGTATTGAGTTTTTTTTTTCTCAACACCAAGTGTTTTCATGTTGTCCTACGTTTTTTCATGTAGGTCAACTCAAGCCTTTATAAAGATGGATGGATAATTAAAGTTGAACTGAGCGACAGTGGTGAACTTAACTATTATAGCTCTTTTTTTGTTTTATTATGCTCTGTACTTTTGTTGATTATGCGGGTTCAATTGGTGAGAATTGAAGTTAGAGTGCCTAGGTATGGTTGGACAATGCAAAAAATTTTCTTTTGACTGAGGTGTTTGGATTGCACAAGTTAGTTTTTCTTTTGTAGCCTAAGATTTTATCCTGTCTTTACATTTTTTTCTTTGTCATGTACTTAATGAACAGTCAAAGGACTACTATTGCCCATTTTTATAAATTTTCATTTTATTAGAATATAGATACTATTCAAGTTAGTGTTCTTTTTTTTCTATATTATTTTTTTCTCTTTATGTATGATGATTACACTCACTCATATTAGGGTCTTTAAATTTTTGAATCATATACTTTTTTGCTTACCGAGTCTTTATCATAATTTGATTTTTTTAATCCTCCAACTGTTGAGAACTTAATTCATTAGAGTGTATTTTACACAAATTAGTTATGCAGTTTTAAACTAATTCTAAAGTTACAAAACCATAACACAACACCCACTCAACTACAATGAATGTCATTATCATATAGTAATAGTTTTTAAAAATTAAGAAACAATTACATGACTCGTTTAAAAAAGAAATAAAATTAATGAAACACATTATGATACAGTTAAATGTCATAATAAACGTTGTCGGTACTACTAGGGTTTCAAACCCCATGCAATAGCGGGGGTTTTAAAAACCTCAGGCAGTAGCAGAGGTTTCAAAAATCCTAGGCAGTAGCGGAGGTTTCAAAAATCTCAGGCAGTAGTGAGGGTTTCAAAAGATCCCAAGCACTAGCGAGGGTTTCAAAAATCCCAAGTAGTAGCGGGGGTTCTAAAACCCCAGGTAAGTGGCGCTTTACTAAGGGTTGCTAAAAACCCCCAGTAATTTGTTAGCCACGCTGGTTCTTCCAAGGGAATTGCAAACCCCTGGTGAAGCCATTAGTGGGGTTAAAACCTCCAGAAACGCCAAATTTAACCCCAACTAAAAACAATTATTTTTGTAGTGATAAAATTTGATCATATTTCTTTTTATTAGTGTGAAGTATTTATTGAATTTATCACTTAATCTGTATCTTAGAACCTAGTCGGTTACCTTTCACTATTGTGGAGAACACCTTCTATACTTCATTCATCATAATAAATACTTATACGGCAGTTCAATTTATATTCAATATAAATATAGTTTATTCCATATTTATAAAATTGTTCTAAAGCAATTATGAGGCAGATGAATTAAAATTTTATAATATAAATAGTTATAAAATGTACTTTTTCTATTAGTTTCTGTTCCTACATAGAACAAATAAGATGAGTTAGGCACAAGTAACACCTTACCCATAGTCCGCCATCTCTTCAGTAGGCCTCTTCCCGGTTCATATATGTCTGCTTGGACCCGAGAGGGGTTACCTGCAGAAGGGACTTCGAAGCTCAAGTCAACAAAATTTCTCAAAAAGTCAAATCAAATGATTAGGGAAGTAATGAATGTGTATCTTTAATTCGTGGGGTCCATGCATATTTATAGATCATTAATTATGTCTAGCCACGTCATGGGTTGGGCCCTTGCTTGGACCGTAGGTGGGCCTGAGCCTTAGCCCAAGCCCTTAGTTCGATTATTGGGGACTAATGGCTTTTATTGGAGCGTCATGTTTATAGAGTTGTTGGCCTAAGTCGGTTACCCTTTAACGGTTTAGGCCACTATTGTTGTTTTTGGTTTCCTTTATCAATGTCTCTTCTTAGCGGTTCAGTTCGGGTACCTTAGCATGTACGTGGTTGTTATTATTCAGCTTAGGCCAACTAGGTGCAGTACATCAGTCCCCCAGCCTTTTTCGATATAATTATGCCGGTAAAGGGTGATAAGTGTCCGCTGTATTTCGTCTAGGCCGATTAGGTGCAGTACACCAGTCCTCCAGTCTTTAACTGTGATGAACAGTGTTAAGGCTAAAGACAGGATAAGGTTTGTAGCAGGTAAGGGGGTGTCAAGGGTCTAATCAAAAAAGGGTTTTGCGTCGTCGTTCCTAATACTCATGACCTTTGGTGTGCTTTGGGTCGATTGGTATGGGTTGTGACTTTTAGCGGGAAGAAGTTGTGTCGTTTGGAATTCATGCTTATAAATATGGATTTCGCGAAGAGTTTGCGTTTGTTAGCTCATTTGTGAGAAATTTGTAATCAGAGACTTGCGTGCGTTAGATCTGTCCGACTAGTTCTCTGTTTCTGCCGACTTCTTTCAAAAAAGGTATGTCTAGTATTAGTGATATTGTGTCATTGTCTTCTTCCAATAGTGGGAGTGTGGAGTCCGGTAGGGGTGTAGGTAGGCATGTTGAAAAGGAGAGTAATAGTCTGGTGGCTGTGGTGGGAAGGATTCCGATAGAGATAGTGACCGAGGTGAGGGAAGACCTTCCTGAAGAGATAGTACAAAGTAACTGGCCGGCCAAGGCTGGTTATGACTGGGTAGCGGCTGATGTTCGTAACCAGTAATCCTTGTTTCGGTGGTCCCGCCTGCTAAATTCTTGGTTGAACTGCACTCTCGTTATCGCGAAAGGCGTGGACCGCGATATCATGTCGCTGGAGCGGGTGAGCGTTGTTGAGCGCGTCTGTCACAGCCAAGAAGGGGCTGCCGAGAAGTTCTTTTATATGTATATGTGTCATTTCTCTCAGTTACATGTGAGGTTGTCGCTAGATGACTTCACCATGGGGGTACTCCGTCAGCTCAACGTGGCGCCTACCCAGTTACATCCGAACAGTTGGGCATATTTGCAGGCCTTTCATGTTTTGTGCCAGTCACTGTATCTACGGCCCTCTCCTCACGCGTTTCTATATTTTTATGACACGAGACCCTGACAACCGACTACCTGGTTATCCTTGGTGAGCCGACCGAGTAATAGCAAGCTGGACGCGTTTTCACAGTCCTTTAAGCATTACAAGGATGGTTATTTCAAGGTTGTGGTGAAGGAGGAGGGTAAGTCACATTTTCTTAATGTAGATGGGAGTACGAAAATCCCGTTTAGTTGGACAGGTAGCCCTTCTCGATACAAGGATATGGGTACCGACGAGTTGTCGGCGGCAAATAAGGAGGTGGTGGAGGTCCTGATGAAGTTTTCTGATAAACTGCCCACTAAGGGCTTAGTTAGGGTTTATAATTTGGTTCACCCGATTATTAATATTGAAGGTATTTGTTTATGACTTAAATTGTCTTGATGTTTCTAAGTTAAACTAACCGGAACTTGGTGTATTTGTGTAGGACACATGGCTCAGGCCTGGAAGAAGAATTTGATGCTTTTTCAAGCATTGAGGAAAGAGAGGGCCGTGAAGGCCAAAACAGTTGGGAACACTGAGGTTCCAAACTTACAAGAGTCGTTGGTTGAGGTGCACGTACATGGCGGCACCAAGAGGAAGGCCGAGTTACTAGCTAGGTCTGGTAAGGGCAAGGACGTGAAGAAGGTGAGGGCGACTTTGCTTGGGCAGGGGTCATCGAGTAGGGCCAAAGGACCAGAAGTCGGTTTAATAGAGTTGTCGAAAACGCCCGTTAGGAAGGACATTGATATCAACTTGCCGGAGATAGTGCTTAATTATATCGATAGTATGGAGCTGAATCATCTAATGAGGACGATGGTGGAGTTTGGGAGCAAGGCGCTAATTTTGAGTCGCCGGGTTGGTCGTTGTATCGCTGGGAGGTAAAGGAGGAATCGGGAAAAGGTGGAGGAGTTGCAGGAGAAGGTTGGCAAGTTCACGGAGGAAAGGGCTGCATGGAAGAAGGAGAGGGAAGGTTGGGAGGAAGAGAAGAAAAGGTTGGGAACTTGGAAGGTTCGTTGTCTGGATTCGGAGAGTAAACTTAATGGAAGGATAGCGGACCTGGAGGCAGATTATGATGAACTTAAGGAAAAATATGAAGGTGTAGAAGTGGAGCTTGATGACTTGAAAGGTTGTATTATCCAAGAGCACATCAACGGGTTCCAGAAAGGATTAAGGCAAGCGACCTTCTTTTATCGGGATATTGATGCAGCTGATACTAGATTTGATGTTAACAAGGATGTGGTGGATGGCCAGCTTGTTAATGAGGCCGAGAGCAGTCCCGAGGAGGAGGTAAAGAAGGAAGCGGCGGGGGAGGAGAAGGATGCGGAAGCTTCCGTGGAGGGTGATGATAACAAGGCGGCGTAGGACTTTTATTGTTTACGATTTGAAATTGGTCACGAGTTCTACGTTTGTAATAATTTGTACACTATTTTACTTTGCTTTTAATATGATGAATGCTTTATGTATGCTATGTTGTTTATTTGATGCTGACAACTTGTGTGATAGTGGTGCGTTAGCGGTATTGTAAAATTGTGAGTGGGTGTTTTGATGTATGTGATGTTTGGCAAATTCGATTTTTTATTGAGGGTATTCGACCCCGACCGTTTACTTGTGGTAAGTGTGGGAAACGAATTAACATCAAGTTAAGGGTGTTCGACCCAGGCCGCTACTTGTGGTAAGAGTGGGGAACTTAAAACGAATTAACAGAAAATTAAGGGTGTTCGACCCAGGCCGCTTACTTGTGGTAAAGGTGGGGAACTTAAACGAATTAATAGAAAATTAAGGGTGTTCGACCCAGGCCGCTTACTTGTGGTAAGGGTGGGGAACTTAAACGAATTAACATCAAGTTAAGGGTGTTCGACCCAGGCCGCTTACTTGTGGTAAGGGTGGGGAACTTAAATGAATTAACAGAAAATTAAGGGTGTTCGACCCAGACCGCTTACTTGTGGTAAGGGTAGAGAACTTAAACGAATTAACAGAAAATTAAGGATGTTCGACCCAGGCCGCCTACTTGTGGTAAGGGTGGGATATGAGTAGTATGTAGGGTGGCAGGCATGTTGTAGGGGACATGAGTGGTGGGGAGGGTGGCAACGGGAGTGGGAGCCGCAGTATGCCCTGGGAGGGTGGAGCGGAAGTGAGTAGGATGGGCTGAGAGGATGGGAGTTTGTTGGGTGGTGGTGAAGGTGTGCGGGGTAGGATTGTACTCGCTTTCCTCTTCAGTAGGCTGGAAAGCCGGGGACCCTGCAGCTTCAGATGCTTCCTTGGCCTTTCCCTTTTGAGTGGGATCGGCTTCGATCTTTCGCCTTAGGCAAGAGTTTTCCTGTCGCATGCTTCCATCTCATCAGCGCTGCGCTTCTTCAAGTCAGCCAACTCCTGTTGCATCTTAACTTGACCGTCTAGGATGGCGGCCATATCCGAAGTGATGTTAGCAGGTCCTGAGGGGCCAGCTTCAACTTGCTTATTAACTCCTGCTCTGCTGCAGGTAGAAACCATCTTCGGAGAAAGCGGGTAGTAAAGTACTATCTCATGCCCCACGGTGGGCGCTAATTGTTCTTGCAGAGAACAAATAAGATGAGTTAGGCACAAGTAACACCTTACCCATAGTTCGCCATCTCCTCAGTAGGCCTCTTCCCGGTTGGTATATGTATGCTTGGACCCGAGAGGGGTTACCTGCAGAAGGGACTCCAAAGCTTAAGTCATCAAAATTTCTCAAAAAGTCAAATCAGATGATTAGGGAAATAATGAATGCGTACCTTTAATTCGTGGGGTCCATGCATATTTATAGATCATTAATTATGTCTACCCACGTCATGGGTTGGGCCCTTGCTTGGGCCGTAGGTGGGCCTGAGCCTTAGCCCAGGCCTTTAGTTCGATTATTGGGGACTGGTGGCTTTTATTGGAGCGTCCTGTTTATCGAGTTGTCGGCCTAAGCCGATTACCCTTTAATGACTTAGGCCGCAATTGTTGTTTTTGGTTTCCTTTATCAATGTCTCTTCTTAACAGTTCAGTTCGGGTACCTTAGCATGTACGTGGTGCTTGTTATTATTCGGCTTAGGTCGACTAGATGCACTACAGTTTCAAATATTGTTTCATCTCCCCGATCTTTTTCTTTAAGCAATGTTGAAATATGAGATTTTTTTAAGAGACTAAGGTCAATAGCATCATATTAACATGTTGATGTTTTACTAATTCTTAAATTTTTTATCAATTAATTTTGAGATAGGATATTACAAATATTAAAAACGAAAGTAATAAAACTAATCATACACGATTTTAAATGTATTATCACTTATTTAATATTCAAATACTAGTCGCTATTACCATCATTAAATTACATATAAGTTTTGTGTAAAACGGCCACACAACCCGAAGCACAATCTCATCATTTAGGATTGTAATATCATACCATAAAATACAATTTTAAGTTGTTCACACAAATCATTCAAAGGCTTTCATAAAGCTCCAATGGAAGACGTGGTTGGAGCATAAGTCGAAGTTCTTGTTCCTTAGGCAAAGCCACTCCTAACCCTTCGGTCATATCAACCTCAGCACCACCCTTTGTGAAAATATGAAACCCTTGAAGCAACCGAGCCAAGGTCAAGTGCGTCACTTGCAGCCCAAAGGTCATGCCAGGGCACGACCTTCTTCCAAAGCTAAATGGAACCAACTCAAAGTCCTGACTCATGAAATCTATGTCTCTGTGAGTGGTGAGGAACCTCTCTGGCTGAAACTCATTAGGGTTAGTCCAAACTTGCGGGTCCCTTTGCAAGTTCCAGAGGTTAATAAGCAACCGTGTTCCCTTTGGGACGTGGTACCCTACCAAAGAACAATCTTCCATGGCCTCCCTGATTCCTGTTAAGGGTGCTGGCGGGTACAAACGAAGGGTCTCTTTGACAATGGCGTGGAGATAATTGAGGTTTTTGATGTCAGATTCTTGGACCCATCTTTCTTTTCCTACGTGGCTGTCCAACTCTTGTAGGGCAACCTTTAGAACCTTTGGATGGTTTACGAGCAGAGAGAGTGCCCATGTCAGTGTGATAGATGTGCTTCCCGAAGCAGTAAGGATAAGCATCTGCACCAAACCTTATAGTGAGATTTAAAGTCTTTTTACCATTCTAAAAACACTAACCTTAGTGATATAAAGGTTAATTAAGTTTCTCATCACTGTCCTAAATGATTTTTAATTAAGTCTGTAATAAATTCTTTTTTGCCTATTTTTATATGCGTTTGTAGTTTTGAATTTGCTGCTAATTTAATGGTGTCATTGTTATATTGATTATGTTATGTCATTTAATTATCTTGGTAATTTAACATATGTAAATGTTTTGACCAAGTCAAGTCGGTCTGGCAGTATCATTAGGAACAAAGTATCACTAGGAACAATGAACGTATTTTTTAGATATCGTTCGTTTTGGATTGTTGTTTCGTTATGGTTTTGTTTTTGAGAAGCGTTTCAGAGAGTAGAAAGAGAAATGGGTATTTAAATTGCGGTTAACCTCTACTCTTAAATAATGTTAAACTTATTAAGTTTCCAAAATATTGCCCGCTTTGAAGTATGAAGTTCCGTCACGATTTTATCTTTAAAAGACGGTTTGAAGAGTGAAGAAAATATTTAAACCTCACTTGAGTTCAACTCTTAAATAATGTCACATTTATTGAGTGCACCGAAATAATAAGGTTATATAATTATTATCAAATAATATTTTGTTTAATAAATAACTATAATAAAAGGAGTCTTATTTATATGAAAATTGTTAATTCATTTTTTTCTGAAAAAAAAGATAGTTGAGCTGTCAGTATTTTGGAGAACTCCGAAGACAACTAAAAATATTTACGTATTGTTGAGTAACAAGTTTGTGACATCGAGAATAAAACTGAAACACATATTTTTGTGAAATATAACTCGGGATTGTGTCTTAAAATTAATAGAAGGGGTGAAAGGAAGAAGTTAAAATTGGACTTTAGAAATTCCAGTTGTATGGTTGGAATTTAAACACAACAAACACTTCCAAAGCATCAAATGTAAAAGGGAGGAATCAGGGAATTATTTGGTTGTGGGGTACAATCACATGGGAGTTTGGTTGATCTATCATTTTCATTGAATGTTTATTAAAGCTAAAAATAGTTCAATTTTTCTACCTTAAGAATATTGATAGATATGGGCTTGGTTAGATAAGAATCCAAATTCTCTAGTTTTTTTTTCCTCCTATTTTCTAAAAGAACAATGATGTTGATATTTTTAAAAGAAATTTAATATATTTTAAAACATTAAAATTATTTTCCATCAATTTATTTTAAAGGTACAACAGAAAAACAGTATAAAAGAAAATTCTGGTAGAAAATTCAAATTCGTTAGATAATTATTGGAGTTAAATAGATTTTTATTCTCTTAATTTTAATTAAAAATTAAAATTAGTCTCTTTTTAAAATTTTAATTAGTCTCTGAATATTAGAAATGTGTAAATTTAATTTTTTTAATCAAATTTTTCTTAAATTTATTAGACGTATTTTATAATAATATTTGAAGTTTTATATTATTTGACGATTTTTTTTCAAATTCGTATGTAGTTATTTATAAATAAATCAAAATTTTGTTATAATAAGAAAAATCATTTAAAATGCTAAATTAATTTAACAAAATTAGATAAAAAAAAATTGAATTTACACACTTTCAAATACATGAACTAAATTTGTAAATTTATTCAAATTTTTAAAAAATTGATTCTAATTTTTAATGAAAGATAGAAAAAGATATTTAACCCTAATTATTGCACCGATTATTGAAGATGGAAAGTAAACGTACCAATGATGTCGCTTTGATAACTGTCTCCCGCTTATAACCACATATATCTTCTTGGTCTTCAAAAGATGATAACATCACATCCATGAAGTCCCTTTCACATCCACCATTCTTCTTCTCTCCTCTCATCTCCACGTGTTCTTGCAGCCACCTCTCAAGGATAATGTCTAGTTTCTCAGCTGTTCTTTTCATGAAACTTAAATGTCCCTGAAAATCAAACCAACTCAGTGATGGAATTGCATCAGCCACCACAAAAACACCAGACAGATATGTGACATCTTTAATGGCTTTCCTCAGTTTCCATGCATCATTGTCTTCTTGGTTAACAGTGTCCCCGCCAAATCTCTTCCCAGCAATCATCCTCACGATTATGTTGAAGGTCATGTGCTCCAACAGATTGCTTATAGCCACTTCATTTGAGCCCTTCACGTTCTTTGCAGAGGACACTGCCATTGATGAGTACAAGTCCTTCACAAGAGACAGTGTTTCACTGTCTCTCACGTGCTTCTGCTTCTCAAGCCTGTGGATTGACAAAATCTCAAGAACAGCCACTTTTCGGATCTCACGCCAGTAATCTCCGTAAGGGGTAAGGCCAAAGACTGCATTGTTGTAACCCATGAGTCTGCCAGCAGAAGTGTTTGGCCTTGAGGCAAAAACTCTGTCGTTTGTTGTGAGGCACTCCTTTGCAATTTCCCTGTTGTTCACCACTATGGTGGGGTGGCAACCCAGTTTGACACAGAAAACTGGACCATATTTCTCAGCCATGGCTGAGAAGGTCCTGAAATAGGGTATTCTACCATTGAGAAGGTGGAGGTGCCCTATGAAAGGTAAAGCACCACGAGGTTCGGGTAGCTTTCTACCCTTTCTTTGCTTAGGAGATCTAATGAATCGAAACACTTTGTATGCAATTAGCAAAGCTAGGATTCCTGCTAAAGTTGGAACATAGGAAGCAGGATCCATGGGGATTGAGTAGTCACAATATTTGCACATCTACCTTACCTATATATATAGGATATGAAATGATGGAAACATAAAGATCTAGGACAACATTAGTTAAATTTTTAAGAATCTAATAGAAATCCAAATGATGTGACATCAACCACTTAGAGATAACATATTCACGCTCAAGTACTATAAGAAAATCTTGTTGTAAAAGAATTAATTTGAAACTTTTTAGATCCAAATTTAAATAATTAAATGGGAATTATATTTTAGGAAAATAAATTAAATGCCTTTAAATTAATTTCAAATTGATACTTTTTAAATCATTTTAAAACTAATATAATTTAAAATTATTATACATTTTGTAAAAATAGTTTTGAAAAAAAAAATTGTTAGAAACACTGCATGTTATTTATGACCTATTATATCTATTGAACATCCGATGTGGTACAAGTAATATAAAATATATAAATATATTGAAGTAATAAGTTATATCAAAGAAATTGCATTATATTTAGAAATGGGAGGATTGATGCAAAGGAAATATTATGCATAATTCAGATCAGATTTTAGGTATGAATAAGGAGTAAAAATAAGAAATTTATATTCTCCTACTCCGATTGATATTTTGATCCTATAAAATGCATCAGAACACTAGTGTGAAGTGCAAGATTATAGCCAGGGACATTAACGGGGTGGATAGGGTACAAGTAGTAGTTCTCTCGTACTTTACTCGCTGGATAAATATCTGTCTCGTATTCATACCCATATTCATACGGGTATTCACATATTTTTTTTAATATTCACGAATATTCACGGGTACACGCAAGTATTTACAAAAAAAAAAAATTAATATTAAAGAACATATTTTAACCATCAATTCAGATAAAAATACAATGCATAACATTTATAATTTTAAACAAAGTGTAAATAACCCATTTAAATAGTGTTGAATGATAATTTACAAAGAAATGAAGATTTTTTTTTAAAATGAATTGATAAAATCAACCCATTCAAAATCAATGTTTTAATGTTTTAATCATGTTTTTATTTATTTATTTAAATTAGAGTATAGAGGGTACAAGTATCCACGAGTACTGATACTATAATATCCATACCCGTCCCGTTAACATTCGGGTATAAAAAAATACTCGTACCCGTTACTCGCGAGTATCCATTTACAATATCTATTTCCTATTCATTGCGAATTTTATCTGCAAATATCTGCGATAGGGATATTTTTGACATCCCTAATTATAATGGTCATAAAAAGAAAAAATTTACATATACACTATTGTATATGGTTTCAGTGTGGATACTTTGCCCTCAACTTGGCTACAATAACATGAACATCAAATGTAAGACAAAGCCATTGAATAAAAGACAAGGTGATCAAAAACTAACCCATGACTCAGGCCATTTAGCCTAAAAGTTTATTTTGTTTCTGCAGATGAAAACTATATGTGAGGAAAAAGGGATGAGGAGAGGGTCTTGGAAAAGCAAAGTTGTTGACTACTGTAAAAAACAAAATCAAAGAAAATGTCTTCAATGAATATTGCAACAAACTCTAGCTACAACTACCAATAGGCTGCTACAGTGCACAATCAGAGAACTCTTAATGGGATCACATTCTCTAAAGTTGCCACACTCATCGTTGAAGTTGGGCCAATTTTAGTACGTTAATATGCACATCTGAAATGTTAATAGCCACACCTTGAAGGTTAATGACGCACATTAATGATTTAATTCAATATTTTGTATTTTCATCTTTATTTTCATGTATGTGTCAAGAATAGACTAGATGAGTATACGTTAAGGATATTTTGATATCAAATATAAAAGTTCTAATCATGCTTACCGAATATTTATTATATATAGATATATATACTTTGGTGATAAAAAAAATATAAATGTTACATCATCACCGACATAAGTCAATGTAAAAAGCTCGTTGTTAAGGAAGAGAACATGCCTAATTCTTAACTTCCACGCATTCCCTGTCATTGTATACTTCTACCGCAACCAACTTGTTGACATCTCCGTGGTTTTCTTCTGAACATCGGAGAATCAAAAGTAAATGACTTAAAAACAAAATCAAAGAACATGTTCCTAGTGGTTTATTTGTAGAAACTCTAACTCCAGATATATAAGTCCAGACTTAAAAACATAAATTAATTTATTAAAACACTTAATCTTTTCAAGCTTTCAATTTTCATGATTTTGATTTATTGAAGTCACTTTAAATAGTTATTTAAGTTATTTTAAAATATTCAAAGGTGGTGACTTTGTGTAAGGATTAAAATGTTTTTTAATCTATTAAACTATCAAATTTTTAATCAACCTAAACTTATATTCAAATTTGTACGAAAGCATTCCAAATCTTTTATGAAAGTACGCAAACAATTTTGATCAAAATTGAGAGCCGTAGTTAGCTTGAAAAACATTTCTTGTAAAGTCTTATATTTAGATAAACATATGAAGGATCAAAATTATTCATATTTTTTTTACAATTATGAGCTTAAATTTTGTGATATCTTGTTTTTTTTTTATTCTTTTATATAGTTGGCTTTTGATTAAAGTATTATAGGTGTTCTTGTGATAGGATTTTAAATGATGTTGTATTGAGTTCTTTTAGAATTTAAGATCTTAGGTTTTTGGAGTATTTTTCTTGTCGAGTTTAAAATTTGTTGAGATTTTAAGTGAGTCAAAGTCTCACGATGAATAGAAATGAGAAAATTGAGCATTATATGAGAATGAAGACCATAAATTTATTACCTTAAGGTTTTAGGTTTGAAGGAGTATCAATCCCTTATGTGGATTGGACTCAGATCTCATTATTGTTGTATTTCCCTAGTAAACTCAATCTATAAAGACCCATCAGTGGTATCATAGCAGAAGGTTAGTCTTGGTGACTATCTCATACGAGTATAGTATGATCCCTATATCGAAAGTCTTTCTGATGCCGAATTTAGGTAAGTGTATCCTGTTAAGATGAACAAAATGGATAATCGTGGTTGGAGGGAGAGTGAAAATCCATAAGTCCATTTCCTTAAGGTTTTGGGTTGAAAATTGTGTCAATCCCTTATGTGGGATTGAGTTCACGTCTCATTGTTATTCTCATTATTGTTGTAACCCCCCAATAAACTCTCTCTCTACAAACCCATCAAAATCTTAGTCATCAACTTCTTGTCTTTTCAATGTTTGTATGTTTTATAAAATTTTGAAAATGTAATATATTGACTTGGTTAAGATTAGAGTTGTCAATTTGGCCCAGCCACAAGGCTTGGCCTTAGCCCACGTGAGCTGGGGCAAAAAACTCCACAAGACGAAAAAGCCACCCATTGAAAAAGCCCACATGTCCAAAAAGCCCCACAAAAGCCCTATGGGCCAAAACCAACCCATGGACTTTATTCTTAAACATTAAAAATATATTATTTTTTCAAAACATTAGAAAACCCAACAAGGGCCCGTTGGCTGTTAGTCCAAGATGTCCCGTCAGCCCGTCTTGATTGTCGGCGTAGGCCAATGGTGATGGTTGGCACCGCACATGCTTGTATCAGTCATTTGTCTAAGTAGGCCCATGTTAGTCGTCGACCCGGGCCCACCTGTATCGATCGTCGGCGCATGTCAGCCATCATCCCGACTCAGCCTGTGTCGGCTGTTGGCCTAGGCCAACCCTTATCCTACCGAGCTAACCTAGGTCGGCTCGTCTCGGTCATCAGGTTGGGTAGGCTCGTTTTGGCCGTCAAACCGAGCAATTTCGTCTTGGTTGTCAGACCGAGCCAACCCGTGTCGACTGTCAACATGACCCAGACTCTGTTGGCCATCGAATTTGCCTAGCTTGTATCGTTGTCATCAATGGTCGGCTTGTGTCAGACGTCAGGCCTAGTCCAACGCGTGTCAAACGTTGGATTGTGATGTTAGGCTGGCTCGTGTCGGTGATTTACTCAGGTCGGCTCGTGTCGAACGTCGTCGGCCTGTGGTTGTTGTCTACCCGCTATGACAATGTCGACCGTTAACCTAGGCCGACCCATGTCAGGCATGTGACCCATACCCGTGTCAGTCGTCATCCTAGGTCGACCTGTATTGGTCGTTGGCCTGGGCCAGCCCGAACCAGCTCATCTCAACCATCGAATCAAGTTGGCCCGAGTTGGCTTGACTCGGTTGTCAGGTCGAGTAGGCCTGTCTCGACCGTCGTCAAATCGGGAAAGCCCATCTCAGTCATCGGAGCGGGCAAGCTCGTCTTGGTTGTCAGACCAGGCTACCCTGTGTTAGTTGTGGGCCTGATATGGATTGTGGCAGCCAATGAATTTGCCGACCCGTGTCAACCGTCATCTAGGGTTAGCCTGTGTCGGACGTCAGACCCAAGTCAACGTGTCTTAGATGTTGGCCTGTGTCACTAAGCTGGCCCGTGTCAGAAATCACCTTAGGTCGGCCCGTGTCGGTCCGACCCATGTCGGCCATGTAACTCAGGCCAACACATCTTATATGTCAGCCTAGACCAACCTGTATTAACCGTCGATCCGGACCATTCGAACCTAGATTAAACTGTCTTGATAATCAACCAAAACCAGTACGTCTCAATCGTCAGCCTTGCCCGTGTTGACTGAACATGGCTCAACAATTAAAAATGATCTTTGCAAAAAGAGTAAATTAGTTTAAATATATCCGTTATTCTCTTCTTTATTGTTTGTTACTTATGATATTATTATCATTCTAACTTTGATACTTTTCAAAAAAAAAACATTAAAATTAGCATATCTAATTTACAAGAAGCTAGACTTTTTCTTAAAATAAAATCTTATTTGAAGAAATTTTTTAACCTATTTAAAAAATATTTCGTAGTTCATCTACTCTTGAATGAGCCTTTAATTATAATATTCACTAATTATTGTGGCAGTTAGTTCTGTCTTAAAATTCTTACAATTCATACTTAAAGATTTCTAACTTTTTCTTTTTGCTTTCCTTTATGATAAATAAATAAAACATTCATTGTTCATCTGCATTAAAGAAAAATGGTCAGACTTTCCTTCTTAACATAATAAAATATGATTTTGAAAATCTCAATTGTTTAGTTTTTATTCCTGTGTATTTGATTAATTCTTTTGCATTAGATTTTTTAATATTATAACTTTTCCTAATTATTGTACTTTCACATCTTAATAAAATACTATATATTTAAGTAAAAATAATAAATATAAAGTAAACTTAAAGTTGTAAAAAAGTAACACCTAAAATGATTGAACTGTAAGATATGATGTTGTCCAGAAACATTACAAATTAATAACTAGAATTTGGAAGAAATTGTTTCAAATATAAACCACACACTCCACAATCTAACCCTATATTGGAAGAATTCTTTTCCAACAACCAAATATTTGGCTTTAGGTCATAAACCCAGAGAACACATATTTGACCAAAATCCTTGAAATCGAAAACGGTTTCACTTTCTTCGTTTACTTTTTCGGAAAAATTTATAGAACAAACCTTATTGTCTTAATCAAAACTGTTACTAAAAAAATTGAGAAACGATATTTATTTTTGACTAATTAAATAGGTTCTAGAAGTATAGGCTAACTATTTTATTAGTTAAATCATATTAATTAAATAACAAATTTAAAAATATAAATTTAACTAAAAATAAAACTATTTAACTTTTATATGTTTTTTTTTCAATTAAAATATAATTAATAACATGGTAAATAAATCATTAAAGTTTTCTCTTCTTAATCTTTTTATCCTTTTTCCTTTTTGTAAGAACAGAGTAGGATTAATTAAATTGTATCTTGTTATACCTAACTTCTTGATCTCCAAACTACTTGGCCTAATTTTCAAATATGTGAGGAGAACACGTGTAAATATGTCACTCATTCATTATGGTGGCAAAATATCTCTCTATTGACTCTTCAAAAATAATCAGACAGACTAACCGTTATAGTTTTGTTTTGTCCTGCAAGAGCATGCGCTCATAAACGGGCTATTAGTTTTTTTTTTAATTATTTTATTATATTCTACTATAAATACATACACGATATATATGATATATATTATATCGAAGAAAAATAAAAAACAATTGTTGATGAATAAGAAAAAAAATGAAGAACATAGATAACTATATAAAAATAACTTTTAATTTTTTAAAAATTAATAAATAATTATATTGTAAAAAATAAAATTAGAATTATAAAAGGTGAAAAAAAAAGAGAATTATATATATAAGTTAAAAAGTACATAATTAGATAAATATTTTATAAATTTCAATTTAAATATTGATAATTTTAATTGAATACATTAAAATAATATTAACATTTATTATGCTATATTTTTTATTATAATAATAATAAAAATTTAATCTGTAAGTGTTAATTATTTAAATTATAATATTATATATATATATATATATATATATATTTTGTTCAATTAATAAAATAAAGGTAAAATTAATTTTTCAAAATAATCTCTCTTTTTTTAATTTAAAAATAGTGAATGTTCTATTAATTCATCTTAATAGTGCGGATCTTGACAAAAAATTTTAGAGGGACTAAACTAATATACTCAAAATTTATATATCTAATCATCGTAAAAACTAAATAATAAAAGTATATAATTGAGCCCAAATTATTTTCAATTATACACTCCTTCTCATGAGTCCAAAAACACAATGTATTTTTGTCCTTACTCATTGTTTTACTACCCTTTGTTCCTTCGGTTTTTGACAGAGAAAATAGTGATATGATTTTAACAATTAGAAGTAATATTTCTTCTAATGATTACAATTAATATTATTGATGATGATTGATATTATGCTCAAATTTGTTGTGATTTGATTACCGTAATGTGTTGTTGTCATGATCAATTCCTTTCTTATATTGTTCAATTCATTATAATTAAGGCTATGATTACATTGGTATTGTAATGTGTGGATATAAATACAATTTGTCATATGAGAGATGGGATCGGAAAAAAAAAAAGAAAATATTCTCTATATTTCCACTTTCTTTCTCATTACCACTCAAACAGACAACCTTCCTTTCTACTTCTCTTGAGAAAAAAATTAAAAATCTTAGAAATGGAGGCAAGAAAAAAAAATGAGAAGGTGAGATTGATATAGAAGAAGAAATATTGAAAAGATTTGAAGGTATGTCATTGTCAGCTTTTTTTTCTTTTGATTTATTTTTTCTAATTTTCATTATAATTTTTTTAACCATAAAAAAATAATTTTCCCCATTTCTTTCGTGTAGGTCTGGCTGCTCACGTCACGTGACACCTATTTTAAAATTTATTTTTTCTAAAAAGATATATAAAGATCTGAAGATAAAAAATGGTTTTCTTTGTCCGGCTACTGACCTTGTAGTGACTAGGGATGTCAACGGGACAGGTAAGGTACGGGTAGTAGTTCCCCCGTACCCTACCCACTGGATAAATATATGTCTTGTACCCGTATCCATATCCGTCGGGTATCCGTTGTGCGGGTATCCGCATAATTTTTTAATATCCACGGGTACCATAGACATTTACAAAAAAAAAAATAAATAAATATTTAACAACATATTTAATCGTAAATTCAAATAAAATAAAATACATAACATTCATAAATTTTAAACAAAGTCCAAATAACCCATTTAAATAGTGTTGAATGACAGTTTACAAAGAAATGATTTTTTTAAACTAATTGATAAAAATATAAATCATTCAAAATTAATATGTTAATATTTTAATCATGTTTTTTTATTTTTTTAAATTTAAATTAGAGTATAGCGAGTATAGGTATCCATAGGTACGAATATTATGATACCCGTACTCACCCGTTAATATGCGGGTATTAAAAATACTCGTACACATTACCTGCGGGTATTCATTTACAATATTTATTTCCTACCTGTTACAAGTTTTATCCGTGGATACCTGCGAGTATGAATTTTTTTGACATCCCTAGTAGTGACATCCACATCCATATCCAGTTTCAAATAAATTTAAAAAGGAAATATGAAAAATTATAATAGATTAAAAAATGAAAACCTATAAAATATTTAAAAAAAGAATTTAATTTCAATGTCTATCCGGCCGCTCACGTCGCGTGACACCAATTTTCAAAAAATTAAAAAAATTAAATAAAAATGTTTTAAAAATTAGAAAAAAAAAATCAAATCATTTTCTAAATAGTTTTTCGAATGGTTTTTTCATAAAGAACTATGTAACCCTGATTCTTCATTATGAATGAATAAAGATACGTAGTAGCGAGGATTAATCCTTGTCAGACCCAAAAGACCAAAAAATTATTGTTGCATGCTTTTTGCATGTTTAATTAAAGGTATCGTCTTAGGACGGGAGTTGTGGGTGCTAATAGCTTCCCCACGCATAACCGACTCCTGAACTCAAAATCTATTTTTTTTTGCAAGTCTTGTCTTATTATTTTGGTTTTTCTGTAATTTTCTAGAATAAACTATAGTAACGACTCCAAAGTCTATTTTTTTCAAATTTTATTTTTGGTCTGTCGTCTCGGTGGCGACATTTTTCTTATTTCATCTCTTTCATTCATTGGATATTTGAGAAAATTTTCATGGATTACGTTCCAAATAATTAATATGAAACTCCTCATGTGTAATTGTGATAGAGCTTGTGGTACATGTGGTTCAATCAATATTTTATGGTGCAACCAATTGTGGTACAACCTATTTCTTAATCTCAACCTGAACAAATCACTAGTGAAGTACCCCCTTTTGGCCCCGGTTATTTTCGAGATTCTGCCCCGGTTTAAGAACCAAAGCATATTAAAGAGAGGCCAAAAGGTCCCTTTTGGCCTCGGTCATTATCCGAAGCCACAGATCTCTTTTCTGCCTCGGTTGCAAAGAGACCGAAGCTATAGATTCAATATTTAAAAAAAAAAAAAATTCGCAGGACCGAAGCCATAGATCTTCACGCTGCCACCACAACCATTGAAGACGCAACATCACCACCATCATTTCCACTGCAACGCCGGTACGAGCTTCACCTTTGCACATCGAACCAGATTCACGACCACCATGGCAGCAGCGGAGACGTATCCTCCATTGCAGCAGCGAACCAGAACAGCGCCAGCAGCAATCACGCGAGCACACACCAGAGACACGAGTTCAGCCACCGTAGTTCCGTTCTTCATCTCGCCGGCAGCACCCATCGCGAATCCTTCGCGCAGTCCATCAAGCAGTGACGAGAACTCCATCGTTCAGCCATTGACGCCACAGCAGCAGCGGAAACCGTAACCACCTGCACCACCGTTTTATCGCTACACCTCGCCTCATCTTCCAACAACACCTACACTTTCGTGAGCCACCGTGAATGCCAATACTGCACCGCTCACCATGGAAGTGCCTGGAACAGTTGCAGCAGCGAAATGCTCTGTTGAAATCGTCTTCTCTGTTTCCATATTTCATGCTAGTGGCCTTTGAAGCGGGAGGGCTCCTAAGGGCCATAGTGTTGGTTCTTTTATACCCTTTTGTTTGCGTAGTAGGAAGCGAGATGGGGTTGAAGATAATGGTGATGACATGCTTCTTCGAGATGAAAGCATCAAGCTTTAGAGTGGGGTGCGCAAAGAGAATTAGGGAAGAAGATGAATAGTGATTGGGGTTCGCGATTTGGGGATTTTAACAAGCTTTATGGTCTCAGTTATTCAAAAAAGTGAGGCCTAAAGTGGCTCAATGGCCTCGATTGAAGGGGACTTGAAGCCAAAGGGGGCGACGCTGATGAAATTTTTAAATTAGGGTTTCTGGACAGGGTTATAGGCTTCGATTCTATTTCAACCGAGGCCTAAAACTGCCCAATATTGCCTCGGTCGAAAAGCAACCGAGGCCAAATGTGTTCTCGTTGGTGCCAATTTTAAAATTTTCATTTCTGGGCTGCCTAATAGGCTTCAGTTCTTAAGGAACCGATGCCTAAAGCTGCTTACGGCACTGGTTGTTTGTAGAACCGAAGCAATATAGGTTGCTAAAATTGCAAAATTGCCACCGCCTCCTTATAGGCTTCGGTTTCGCCATAACCGAAGCCTATAAGGCGAGGTAAAATATCAAATCTGCACTAGTGAATGGTTGTTAATCATAATAATATTTGTGTTGTGAATGAATATTCTATTATTAAGAATCTAGACGGTCGAGTGCCACTAGAATCTAAATGGTTGAGTGATATTTTTGTTCAAATATTATGGTTTTATGATATATGATGGTATAAAATAGTACTAGCTTACTTTGTTATTTGTTGTTGTCTAGTTTGCTTGTTAATCATGATAATATTTGTGTTGTAAATGAATCTTCTCTTGTTAAGAACCTAGGTGGTCGTGTGCCAGTAGAATTTGATTTCTTGGTTGGTATGCATTCTTTGGAAGATGTCACACCCATTTTCAGTGGGTTTACAACAATTAGATTCAATAGTAGTTGAGAGGCAGTTTCTAATCTTTTGACGTATAAGGGAGTTCATTTTCTGGAGGAATTGAAAATAACTTCTAAATGGACTAATATGAGATAAAAAATAATTATTATTATTAAACTAATATTTCATTCGGTGAAACAAGAAATATTTTTTTTTTCAAAAATGAAAGAGAACATATGAGAAATAAAAACAAAAATAACGTATTTATGTCTAATTTCCTGTTTTCCTTAAAAAAATAAAAGAAAACATGTGATAATAGGAGATGAGTATAATACCTAAAAACCTCAAAAAAATAATGATAAAGAAAATAAAAAAAATATCGTAATAAATTTTATTACTCTTGTTATCTTTAATTTTATATTTTATTATTCATAACAATAAATGTTGTATTTTATAAAATCAAAATAAAAATTTACCTAGTTAAATTCTCGTCAATTCTTAATATATATATTACATATGCTTTAAAACATATGGGGAGGTGATGGCACCTCCGGCTACCAGTATCTTATGTTTAACTTATCAAGTTTTTCACCATGACACACTAAAATGAGTTTATCAATTACAAAATATCAAATATTCTTATCAAATTAGTGGATCAATTGTTTTGTTATTCAATATCATTAATTAATTAGTTAACAGTAAAACCATTTGTGGATCAGTAACAATTACATTACCCCCAAATAAAACAATTACTCTATAACTGAACTATGCAAAAAAAAAAAAAGAAGTTTGTTTTAATTCCCTAATACTCCTTAATTTTTCATGTTGAATGATTATTTTCTCTAATAGTAAATTTAAAGTAAATTTGTATCCCTCGATGTTCTAAATGAAAAAAAAAATTATATTACCCTGAACTTCTACATATCTAAAATACAATGTATTTTAATAATATATATATATATATATATATATATTTTCTTTTTCTTTTTATGGCGCAAGTCTTTTATAGAAGAAATATTCATTAACATATGTTAGGATCTCAAAAATAGTTTGAGCAGTAGTGATTTTAAATATGACACTCAATTATTTTATTCATAAAAAATTCAACTATAAATAGATTTCCTTTTATAAAAACTACCATTTGTCTAAAAAAAAATTCCTAAAGTTTCATCTGCCTTCTCTCTAACCTTTTGAGCATGTCTCTCATCTTTTTGATGATCAGAGACCAATAATGGATTCACCGAAAAGATATACATTATTGATCGATTAGAATATAAAACAAAGTGAGTTCACTTTTTTGCTTTATTTTTTAGTTAGTTTAATATTTTGAAGCACATGTGGTTTTAGGATCCATGCATGTGACTCAAAATAGCTCAAAATAAATCTTTGTTTAGTTGTGATCGTTATGATATGCTTAGATATAGGATATGATGTATGTGTAGGTTGTTAGGGTATTTGTGAGGACTAGAGCTCTAGGAGCATCCTTGAGTCAGGGCTTTTTACACCAGGTAAGAAAAAGCTAGTAATAGTTATTGCTTGTTGTAGTTGTTGTTAGATTGTATGTTTATACTTGATTAGATTGTATGATGATTTCATTTGAGTTGCTTGATTGATCTAATGTGAAAAATTGTGTGGAATGAATTTATGGTGAATGAGAACTATGTTGAATTGGTTGTGTATGATAAATGAATGTCTAATTTGTGGGATGTTTGAGAATGGGTATATAAGTTTGAATAATTGACTTCTAATGGTTCATTTTGAACTGACATAATACCAATAATGACTTATAAAAGGTATAAAAACACCAATTAGAGCCCATTGAGCAAACTAACATATGTTTCTGATATGGTGTTGGACAATGAGCTAGTACCATAAGGCACAACCCTGAAATCTAAAGTTAGAGAGCTCTGGTGTTCTATGGTGTTGGGTGCTAGTTTGAGACCTTTGTGCAACATCTAACTTTAAAATATAAGGAACTCCAAAGTTGAATGACATTGTTGGTGCAACTCAAGTGTCATCAATCACTGGTTGGAATTTAAATTCTAAAGTGTTCAAGGGGCCTTAAGCGTTGGGCGCCAAATAGCTCGCTAGGCGAAAATAAGAATTTGTTGAGCACGAGTTTGAAATTTTATCCCATGGAGCTCTCTAAATGATCTAGCGTTGAGCACCACTTTTATCTTTCAGGTGATTTCTGGTAATTAATATTTATGAACTTGTGAGGTGATATTGTATTGGTGTTGTGATGATGAAGGAATTGTTCCTTTACTAGATGTATCAAAATAATGATACAATGGAGTGATTAAACTGTAATGTTATGAGAATTGTGCATTGAATGGATACAGCCTTCCCTAAGGAGGAATGCTATATTGGTTAGTCTACTACTATGCATTAAGTAGGGGTCCATATTGTGAAGTTATCCTAACTCTACTAAACTCACTAACTCATACAAAGAATGAAGTTTCATGTGGTGAAAGTTGAAAAAGGTTCCTATAACGGGATTTGGGGTGATGCAACCGACTTATGGAGATTATATAACTGAATTAATCTTGTCATGAGGGTTTGAGACTTGGTAAATTTGGGTTGGTTGTGACATTTTATTTCATGATTACATGGTAGGTGCCTGACTTCACAAGTATTTGATTCAATGCATAAATATTTTAGAGTTGAATTTAGAATAGGCTATATTAGAATTATAAGATGTGATTAATTGATAATGTATTTTATATGTGAAATGTGTCGAGTGATATTTTTGTTTAAATATTATAGTTTTATGATATATGATGGTATAAAATACTACTAGCTTACATTGTCATTTGTTATTGTCTGGTTTGCTTTGCTATGATCGCTTTCTATGTGTGAGCAAGCGATGGTGTAGGTAATAGTGGAGCTCAACAGTAGGATGGATATTTGTATAGAAGATGTAGCACTCTAAGTAGATCATATGTACACAAATGTTTTGTGTGGCCTTAATCCTCTTTGATAGAATTTTATGTCCTTTGTTTTGAATAACTTTTATATTTAGGAGACCGTATATACATAATACATATATATATATATATATATATATATATATATATATATATATATATATATATATATATATATATATATATATATATATATATATGCGTAGTTATATGTTATTAGATTATATGAACTACTTAATACAAAAATTGTGATAACCCCACTAGTAGTGATATACTCTAAATTGGGATGTTACAATATAGTTTTTAATAATTATTTGAATTTACTTTTATTATAAGCTAAAATTTATTAAACCCATAATGTATATGTGTTCAATTCTCTATGTAACGTGATCACTAAAATATTTATACGTTTTTGTTAATTTTTTAATTCAAAAATAAAACATATTAAAAAATATGGTAAAAATGTATTACTAACACTTCTTATTTAAGATTACATAGAACTAGGGAATTGAACTATTTTTTTCTTTGGTAGTTTTAGGTTGAACATGTTTTTTAAAGGATTGAATTCAAAACACAAGTGAATTAAATTATCACCAGTTATAGTTAAACATAGTATTCTTACCCTGTCTAATATTTACATTGCTGAGGAGTGAAGACCATAGACAATTTAAATACTCCTACCTTTCTCCACCCTCTGAGGCGCATTTTAAGGACAAAATTGTGATGATGCTCCACATTTTAAAGTGAATAATACCTCGGATGCATGGTGATTGACCCTAACGATAACAGTCATGGACTTAGGGCTCGAACCCACCATGGGACTCGAACCCATAACCATATGTACCTACCCGACTCAATAGATGTGCTAAGTAATGCGGTCTAACAAGGTCCATTAAACCTCACCAACCTAAACTGGTTAGAAAATATTGTGGACTTAGGATCAAAACATTGGCGCCCACCATGGGGCTCGAACCCATGACCATACTCGACCCAATAGATGTGCTAAGTAATGTGGTCCAACAAGGGGGTGTCATTATTATTATTATTATGATTATATATTTGGAGTAAGTCGTTACATTATCAATATTATTTGATATTACATTACCAGTTTTATCACATGGACCCTAGGGCACAAAAACCCTATAAATACTAGGATTTGTCAAAGCCATCAAGATCTTGCCACCTGTCTACGAGCTTGGCTCAAGTCCCCGGTAAGAACATTGACGCCCACAATGGGGTCGATAACGAGATTCTAAGACAAACCATCGGTCTCTTAGTCCTCCATTAGGGATGATCTCACATTCCCCTTAGACCTCGATTGGGGGGTTTATGTTCCTACCACGCCTAATAGTCCCACATCGCTTAGGAATCAATCAACATGCATCCAAGGTATTATCCACTTTGGAGCGTGGAGCTCCGTCACAGTTTTGTCATTAAAAGGTGCTTGAAGGGTGGAAGGAGGTAGAAGTATTCAATGGCGGAACTCGAACAAAAGTGTTAAGAGGCCAAATTATATTTTTTATATATAAATTATTTTTTCTAATTAAAAGTTTTTTTTCATTTTCTTAGATCATTTTCTCTAATTCAAAATAAACACACATGATAATAGAATCCAAAAAATATGACAATAATATATATGAAAGTATAACATAAAGTTTATCATCAACAATAATATATTAAAAAAGCAAAAATTACCTTTAGTCATAGTGTTCCTTTACGCTTTTTCAATGACTTAAAATCTTCAATAATTGAATCAGAACTAAAGTTTGTTGCAATATCCTTTTCAATATAGATTATCATAGTGCTTGCTAAAAATTCAGCCTTAATCTTATTTCTCAACCTATTATTGATTATTTTTATTGAAGAAAAAATCTTTCAGTTGTAGTTGTAGAAACTAGAAGAGTCATGATAAGACGAAGTAATTTATCAATCAAGTAGTAAACTTTAGACTTTTTTGTTCTTGTCAAACATGTACACAACTCTTGCGTTGTTGATAAATTCTTCAAATTTGAATCTTGACGAACATCAATAATGAAATGTTGAATATAATAATATATAAATATATTTTTAAAATATATAGAAAATAGAAAAAACAATGGGGGAGTCGTGGCTCTCCCTGTCAAAGAAAGATTTGGCCTTGGGAATATTTAAATTGTCTTTGACCTAGACTTCTAAGCCACATATGACTATACTAGGCGTGGTAGGAACACATAAAATGAGATATTTATTACTGATAAATGTCTATAATATGTTGATTTCCACATAAACTTGACACCTATCATGCTTTAATTATCATGTTTTGTAAATGAACCATTTCTTTTAGTTTATAATTACAAAACGAAATACTAAGAAAAAAAATAGGAAATGAATTAATTCCTATGATTTGCACCAACTTTTCAAAGAATTAAAGGATGATAATATTTAGTTTGACATTTAATAAAATATTTTATTAAAGTGAAAATAACAAATATAAAATAAACTTAAAGTTATAAAACTATAGTTACCTAAAATGATTGAACTCTAAAATACACTATAAGAAAATCCTCAATTAAAAACCAATTTTAAAAATAATTAGTCATTATAGTGACTAATTTAGATACTAATTTACAAAATTAAAAAATATGGGTTACTAAAATAGTCACTATTATAAATAAAAAAAATTATAATTAGTCACTAAATAATTATAAACCAATATAGAAACTAAGTCATTTTGGTAGCCAAAACCAAGGTAGCTAATTTTCAGTGACAAATTTTTCTTCATAGTCAAAACCATAGTAGCTAATTTTAAAGATCAATTTAGTAAGCAATTATAAATTTTTATTGATAAAAGTGACTATTTTAATAACCAATAATTTTTTATTTTGTAATTTGGTATATCTAAATTTGTTAATATAATTATTAATAATTATTGGTCGTCACCATTTGAAAATTTTCTTATAGTAATATAATATTGTCCACAAACATTACATATTAATAACTAGAATTTTTGGAAGAAATTGTTTCAAATACACAAAATCATCTAAACCTATATTGGAAGAATGTGTTAGAACAAAGAATTTGGCTTCAATTATTATATTACGTTGATTTCTTTATGTTTACGTTATCGAAAACGCTTCCAATTTCCTTATAAACAAAATGTGTACAATGTTTTATCTTAATAATAATAATTGTCACGACCTCCTTATAGCGCATAAGATCAATTATGGTTAAGGTATGGTTGATTTTGGAATTTTATAATTATCATGGTTTTATTTTTATAAAATATCTGGTTAGTTAAAAGAAAAGAAATATATAAGTTATCATAATTATTTTTTTATTAATATATAATTTTTAAAAATTTATGGTAAAGTACAACAACTGTATAATGTTTTATGATTTACAATCTAATAATAATATAAAATAAATTACACTTATACGTGTTTATTTTTGTTTATTCTTTAGATTTTGTGAGTACAAGAAACACATGGTCTTGAATGTGCACATGGGCATGTCGATGCCACATATTTTTTTTTGAATTAGGTTATATTCATTATAAAAGTTATAATTACGATATAAAATTTTAATTTGCTTTGTTATGATTTTTACTTCTAAAGTTTTATAAAATATTTATTCTAATAATATATATTGTTGAACTTTTTAAAAATATTTTTTTTGAATAAAAATAATATTTTAATTTTATAATTTAAGATCTTATTTAAAATGTATACTTTGAATTTTCGTTATGGAGTTTTAGAATACTAAAGTGTTAAATTTTTAACTGTGAATATGACCTTCAATCAAGATTTATGAAAAGGACTTTTTTGGCACGACGTACTTTCGTTTATGACGAGTATGTGGCATTCATTTTTTCTGTCATTTTGAAAACAGATTTGCAGATAAATAGACTTTTACTTTCTTTTTTAATTGAATATCATTTTTCGTGATATCATACAAATAATAGTAGGGGGAAACTTCCTAGTGTCGTAGCTCAATTTGGTACTAATCCTTCAATACGTTAGAAAAGGATAATTATTTTGTAATATTGTATTTATAAAATTAATATATAACGATAAATCACTTTTATTATTTTATTGAAAATGTATTGAATAATAATGCTAACGGTAGTTAGTAGTGAAACTTTCTTATACTTGAACAAGGCCTAAATTATATATATATATATACATATATATATATATATATATATATATATATATATATATATATATATATATATATATATATATATATATATATATATTCTATTTCTTCTAATTATTTAGTCTGTATGAAACTCATTCGTATCCAATCTACTTTTCATCTTATCATAAATCTTTATGTAATTATGTTAAAATGATGTATGTAATTAAAAAATTTTATGTCTAACATTTGAATATTTCTATTATTTTTTAATATTTGTATTTATTGTATATTTTCTTTTTCATATCAGAATGTTTAATACTCTCAATTTAAGTGTTTAATAGCATAAACCTTTCATTTACTAGGTAATATAAAAAAATATCTCTACTTATTATTAATAATTTTTGTTTCATTTAAACAACTCTTTTGTTTCGCTAAAACAATTTTTGTTATTTTTCGACCATTGGGTATATATGTTGATATTTGAAAACAAATTTTAGATCTCTAAGGTATTTTTCATCATATCATATACTTAATTATACATTTATCCTCCTTTGTACATTTCTTTCAGTAGTCTCTCAAATTATTTCTAAGACACACATTTGTTAATTTTTTAATATTTTTATTTGTTGTTTATTTTCGTCATGTAGAATACTATTTTGATATAATATATCTAATTATTTTTTATTTTCTAACTCATTATTAATCATACTGTAATATTTTTACTATAATTGTACAATTCACTTTTATTTACTATAATATAAAAATTTAATGTAAATGTCATGCATGTTTTTTTATCACCATTACACATATATTGAAGTTCAAAAGATCCAAGATTTATGTCAAAATTTTATTATTATGCTTATTATTTGTTTTTTGTGTCATTTTGATCAAATGATGTATTATAACTTTTATTAGTGTATAAAAAATATATTTATTAGAATTTAATAAATTGAAGTAAACAAACATTTAAAATATATTTTAATTTGAATATTTGTTTTTCTTTTATATTTTTTTAAAAATATTTTTAAATTTTATCAACTAGGTTTCATTAATGTTTGCAAATTTAATAAATGTTTTGGTTCTAATAAAATTTTATTTGGTATTATAATCTAAAATGTAAACAATTATAATTTATTTCAAAGTATTTGATAATGAAAAAACAACTATCCTTCTAAATATTTGATAATATTATGTTTCTTTTACCCTAATTTTTTATTATTTTATTAAAATTAATTAAAATTAATATTGAAGTAGTAAGAAAACGGGTACGAGTATGGGTACTAGATTATACCCGTTACCCGGTGGGGATGAGATGAGACAAAAGTTTGATACCCGTTGGATTTGGATATGGAGATGGGGTTGAGTTTTTTTTATGGGGATGGGTATGGGATAGCAAAACCGTCCTCGCGCCGCCCCGTTGCCACCCCTATACTCAAGGCAACAAAAAAGATAAATAAGAACTCAATTATAAATATCCAAATTTATGATAGACTAAAAACTTTTTTAAATCATTCAATCACAAGGGATATTAAAAAATACACAAATGATTTATTGGAAAAACAAATAGGGACGAAAAGATTAATAACTTTTTATCTTAAAATTCTATGTAACATTTAAAAAAAAATGAAATTAGTTCATCTTAAACAAATTATATATTAAGTAACATATTAATTAGTTTAAATTGAATACATGTTGTATGTTATATTCCAGTTCTATTCAAATCCAAAGTCTTTTTGCTAGATTTTTTTACTATATTGATTATAGTTAGAATCATTCTAATATGTTCTTTTTAGTCAAACAAAAATGAAATGCTTTTATATGAGTTGTTGGATGGGTGAAACTTCAATGTTGGATTAATGAAGACGAGATTACTAATATGATAAAAGATAAATAGTCATCTTTATATTTGTTATGATTCATATTAAATTAAGATTAAAAAAAGGAAAAATGTGGAGCTATTAATATATAATAACAATCAAGTTCTTATAAGTGATTTATTTAAATAGGGTTAAATATGTTTTTGATCTCTTATTAGTAAAGATTAAAATTAGTCATTCTTCAAAAATTTGACCCATTTTAGTATCTCAACTCCAAAAATGCATGGATTTAGTCTTTTTAACCAAATTTTGTTAAGTTTATTTAAAGTTTCAAGCGCATTTCATGATAGCATTTGAGTTGTTTACACCATTTGACATATTTTTGCTTCAATGTTAGCTAAGAAACTATCATGAAATATGTTTGAATTGTTAATAAACTTAACAAAATTTGGTTGGAAGGACTAAATTCATGCAATTCTAAAGTTGAGGGACTAAATTGAATCAAAGTTTTTAAGAGAGACTAATTTTAATTTTCATTGAAAGTTGAGGAACAAAAACATATTAAGGGACAAAAACATATTTAACCCATTTAAATATTATTGGTAGAATTATCAGATGATTTTGGTTTGTAACTAATATGTAAATATTTTTGAGATAGAGGAGAGTGCGTTGGTATATAAGTCTCCTAAACTCATAATCTTAATAACTCTTTTCAAGGAGGTGGATAATTTGATTGGGTTGCTTCCCCAATTGGGATGAATAACACAATGTTTAACGTTCATTTGTAAAAATTGAAGTACAATACTTAATGCTCATTTTAAAAAAATTGAAACACGATATTTAGTGTTAGTTTATATATTTTGAAACAAAGTGGTTAATAAAAAGAATTTTTAAACTCTATATAGAGATCCTTGCAAAATGGTTAGAGGATATATAGGTGCACAAGGGTTAGTGTGGAGGTTGGTGCATAAGGTTAGTGTTTAACCATGAATGTTGATGCAAAAATTTTATTGGCTATCGGATTATATGATACACATTTTTTAGTACTTAAAAAAGAGATTGGTGTAATCTTGTTGTTGTCTAACTGATTGGATACACCTTGTTTTTGTGACAAACAAAGAAAATGTTGGTACAAAATCTTTATTATAGTCCCATTTGGATGGTGCGCATTGATTAAAGCAAAACCAAGAAGAGATATCTGAAAACTATTTATTGCATTATAGAATAGATAATGTATACCATTTAAAACAAATCTTTTAAAATAAACAGCACAAATTTTACTCTCAAATTCCATCAAATTCAATCGATCACTTTATCTCAAATCCATCCTTAAAAGTGAGCACACCCTAAACGTAGAGTTAAGCTACAAATCGTCAATGGTCAACAAAAAAAAGTTAAATGTCCAATAATAGGCAAGTTGGCAAGTTGTTAGACACAACTTGGATTCTAGAAAATAGTATATTAATCCTACAAGTTTTCTTATAAATATAAAAATTATAAGGTATTAGAAATATTTCAACACATATAACAGTGCATTGATATAGTAGAGTGTAGTTCGTAGTTTCTATGTTGCTGATTTTAATCAAATTAATTTTACATCTTTTCATTCATACAATAAAGATCTTTACTGGATTTTTGAACTTACAACCACAACTTTTTTTAGGTAAGCTTCCTAAATTAACAAAATTTATTTAGTAATATGTGTTATTTTGTTGATAAGAGCTTCTCAATATATCATTCTCCCTTTCTTTCTAATAAATTTAGTCTCAACTTTTTTAAATTTCTTTATTATAGTTGAATGATGTACTTTGTTTTATGACAAACTATGGATATTCATCAAAATCGAAGTTGGATGTATAATAGATTAATGTCAAATAGGAGGGGATATAATTATGATTTTTAAATATGATATATTGAGAATTGCAATATAATTGTAAAACAAGTCTAAATGGAAGCAATGGGGAGAATTAGCTACGTCTATTAGAAATTTCTTTTTTGTGATTTGAATCTTTAAAGATATTGATTTTTTTATATTTAAAGCTTGATTACACTCCTAAATATTCATAACCAAATGTATTATAGATTTCCATGATGATGTGATGTTGAATTCGACCATGTGCACATGATGTATATAGACTAATTGAAACTTTTATGATGCAAGAGACTATAGATTTTTGTGACCATATTATAATTTGCTTCATGTAAGTTCGAATTTATGGTCATGTGCATTGTGTCGTAGATGCTGGTTCTTGTGTATGAATTGCCTTCACTGTTATCCCAAAAAAATACCATAGTAGTTGTCAACAATTATGTGGGAAACGCAGTGCAAATAGTGGGAAGCTGCGAAGGGCTTTTCGAACAAGATTTCAAAAACTTGGAAAATTGCATACACCATCTTAGATGTACTTCAAATGGACTATAGTAATTAGTTTGAAGTAAAATTACACACATCATCTTAGACGTACTTCAAATGGACCATAATAATTAGTTTGAAGTAGTTATGAACCCAAACTAATCAATTGCCTTCACTGTTATCCCAAAAAGATGCCACAACAACGGCCAAACATATGTTGTAAGCACAATATATATATATTTTTAGAAAAAAAATTTAAAAAATTATAAAAATTATAAAAATTAAAAAAATTAAAAAAATATTGAAAATTTCACAACTTGACACGTGTCATGTACGGACACAGTGTTAACTCTAACTTAACGGAGATGACCAAATTGAACTTTTTTAAATAATTGGAGGACTATATTGAACCGACAAATAATATGAGGACCAAATTAAACCAAACCAAAAAATTAGGAGGCTAAATTAGTAATTATACTTAAATTAATATATAAATAAAAACAATTTTTTTATACTTTTAATATATTTAATAGGGTTACATATGCTTTCAACCCTTGCACATGTACGAGAAATTATAATTTGTCCATGCCAAAATTTAATATATTTTGATATCTAAACTTTAAAAATGAATAGATATAGTTATTTTAATCCAATAACATTAAATTGATTTAATGTATTAAACGACATTCTCACTAGACATTTGAGTTAAAAAAAATGTTAAATGGTGTATGCACTTTAAACATCAATCTAAAATGCCATTTGACACGTTAAAAAAAATTCAATTAAGTTGAGTTAAGAATACTATATATATTCATATTTTAAGTTTGATGATCAAACTATATCAAAGTTTGCAAAATAACAAATTTTAAAGGAAGAGATAAAAAACATATTTAATCATATTTAATATGTTTCACACCTTAAAAAGAAATATATCTATTTTGACACTCCAAAATAATTTCCAACACATGGTCTTGGAAGAGGCACATGGGCATCTCCATCTAACTTATTTTTTCGAATTAGGTTATATTCGTTATAAAAGTTATGATTATGATATAAAATTTTGGCTTAAATACCTTTTTGGTCCTCATTTTCGTAGTGTTTGTTGCGGATGATCCTCATTTTGATAGAATGTTTAAAATGGTCATCATTTTTACCGAATGTTTAAAATGGTCCTCATTTTCGCAATTCGTGTTTTATTTGGTCATTTTCTGTAACGTCGTTTAAATCATTAACGGAGCATTATACAGGTGGCACGGTTTGTATTAGGGTGTGTTACGTGTACTGTACAGGTGTGGTAATTAGATATTTGGGGATAAATAAGTGAGCTAGGGTTTTGGTAAGGAATGTTTGGGCAGTTGGTGAGTTTTTGACAATCTTGTTCCTCCATTCCCAATTGATGTTGCTGCAATCTTCTTCTTCCTGCAATCCCATTATATAGGTATGTTACGGTCCCAATCTTCGTGCACTGTTGGTGGTTCAACGAGAAATGGATTAACCCCGAGTTATAGTTGTAGAGAGATGGCCGCTTTGAGGATGGCAATAACTCCAAAGAATATTGGTAGAAAATTTTGGGTATAATATGTTTTTATTTTTGTGTTAATAATAAATTGGTTTTAATTTTTGGTTTATTGATTTATAGAGTGGTGGTTCCAATAATGTGGGCTGCAACTTTTTCAAATGGTGGTGTTGATGAAAAGGATGTCATCATCATGACACAAATGAGGCAGATTAATGATTTGGAGAAGTCATTGAAGGTTGTTGAGA